>VOFK01001002.1_pt1 | contig 227242 bp, 260 predicted proteins | sample 5384121 | NCBI WGS metagenome assembly VOFK01 (sample SAMN12384730, study PRJNA508395) | human gut metagenome | isolation source: healthy gut J | host: Homo sapiens | reverse complement strand
TGGATGTATGTGCAAAAAGCGTGTTTATACCCGTTCTCTTTGTATTTCTTTAAAATGCTTTTCACTTATTCTTATTGAATTTGTGCATTTTCGATTTCGTTTCTGAACTTTATAGGATTGGTGATAAAGTCAAATTTGTTGGTGACCCCTGCCCGTAGTAACTACAATAGAACCAAACCGAGTATTACGTCCCATGAGGCTTTGATTAACTCCGTATTCCTTCGCATTTGTTTAAAAATTCAAGGGCATCCCGGTTTAAAAAAAAATACCGGATTTTAGAATGACTTTCTTGTTTGTGACAACATATTCAGCTCCCATTTTAAGAAGAATTTTTTTTATCAATTGGAATAATCCTGACAACAATAGAAGTATGCTGACATAATAATACATAATCCAGTGGAAGAAAAGAAGGCGCTTAATAATAGTAGTATTACCGGATATGCAAATATATACCAGTGAATATCTGCTTTGTATTTAATTTCTTCACCAGCTTGTAGATTGTTTTGGATATAGCTCATCGTTTTTTAAATTAATAAATTTGCATAATTTTATTATCAAGAGACAAATATACAAATAATCAGAATGGTATGAAAATAAATCTAGATTTATTTTAAGGCTGAAACTTAAAAATAAAAACAATTCTTACTTGTTCTTATTCTTGTCAATCTCTCTCTTATTATCAAATATTTTATTCTTGTACTTGCTGTTTCAAGAATTTGTAATCCAATTATAATTTTTTCCTCTCTTTATTCGGAAAGTTAGTTTATGCCATTCATCTTTTGTTAGGGGGATATCCACGTTCATGCAAAAATGCAGGTTTCGTAGCCAATAAGAGTAGAAATCCATATTTTTCCTATACATTCTTTCTTGCCGGAGTTGGAATAATATAAAAAGACAGCGTACTCTTCTTATTTGTATGCTGTCTTCATTGCATACTTTTTACCTCTATACGTTTACCTTTTCCGATGTTGTAGAATTGGGGAGCAGACATTTTTATTTTGTTTAAAATACTATCTTTATCATTTACACTGACTACGACGAACTTCTCTATATTGTTTGGCGATTGGGAGAAAGTGCTTTTTTGTGGCAAACAACAATATTAAAAGTAATGTTATAATTTTTTTTCATGTGATTTGGACTTGTTGGTTAAAGCAGTAGCAGATTATTAATTAAAATTTATTCTTCCGATAATAAATACTTCATACTGCAAAGTAAATGTTTTTTGTTTTAAGGGTTATAATTGTTAAAATGCAAAAATAGCCTGCATCCGCTAATATGTCAAGGGCTGTTTTTCATAAAAAATGTTCAATTCTTTGGTATTTCTTTTGGGGTTTTCTTGGTATGAAATTTCTGATAGATTATATGAAAAGTGATTTGGAGGCTATTGAAATTCTTTTAGAGTGGTGCATTAAGCGATGGGATGTTTTAAAAGTCTGGTTGGCATTTTAATGCTTTATCTTTGTAATTTGAACAAAAAAGTAATAAATAAAAGAGGTATATGGACATTCTTGTATGGAGTGGTCTTGGAAACTCCGATTATTTGGAAAAATGATGTCGTTTCCCAATATATATTTGTACTTTTGGCTGAAAAGAAAAAAAGGTATATCCCGTGTTTATATCGGGTGTGTTTATATGTATTTTAATGGACTACGGTTTTATGACAAACATTATAGATAATATGCTCTCTTTGTGTCCGGTTTCTGAAGATACGATACAAGAACTGAAAAAAAATGTATGATTTTATGTCGTTTCCCTAAGAAATATCAGTTAATAAAGGAGAATACATTTTGTAAATCAGCTTATTTCATAGAAAAAGGAATGACACGTTCTTTCTGGCTTGTAAATGGAGAAGAAATAACAACCTCCCTTTCATGGGAAGGAGGTATTGTTTTCAGTATGGACGAGTTGTACTATAATAAGCCGAGCGAGGAATTTGTGGAAACGCTTGAAAGATGTAGTTGTTTACAAAATATCATTAGCTGATTTAACCAGACTGTTTCAGACTAATATTGAATTACTAATTGGGGGAGGATTATTCATCAAAATGAGTACAGGCGTTTGCATCGTTCTCACAAAAAGAACGGCTGACTTTGCCAGCAAAGGAAAGATATGAGGAGTTTAAACAACAGTTTCCTCAGATATGCCAACGGGTGAAGTTAAGGTATATTGCATCTTATTTGGGTATAACACTTCCCACACTTAGTCGTCCCGAGCTAAGAAATAATTTATGTATTGCTGATTTTTTGTCATAGGACAAATTTAAAAGCCTTTAAGTTGTGTAACTTTGCAGCATTATTAGTAACAGTTAAAAAGAATCAATTATTAAATCTATTAATTTATTATGGAAAAAATCTCTTCTGCAGCATTTACTGATACAAAGCCTCATTATGATCTTCTTGATGGATTGAGAGGAGTTGCTGCTCTTATGGTAATATGGTATCATGTATTTGAAGGTTTTGCTTTTGCTAGTGCCGGCAATATCGAAACTCTCAACCACGGATATCTTGCTGTGGATTTCTTTTTTATTCTTTCGGGTTTGTTATCGGTTATGCGTATGATGACCGTTGGGGGAAGAATTTCACTATGAAAGACTTTTTCAAACGCCGTTTGATCCGTCTTCATCCGATGGTAATTATGGGTGCTGTTTTGGGAGCTATTACGTTCTGTATTCAGGGTTGTGTGCAATGGGATGGAACGCATGTCGCTATTTCCATGATTATGTTGTCTTTACTTTGTACAATATTCTTTATTCCTGCCATGCCGGGTGTGGGATATGAAGTTCGTGGTAATGGTGAGATGTTTCCGTTGAACGGACCTTTGCTGGTCCCTGTTTTTTGAGTATATAGGTAATATTCTTTTATGCGTTGTTCATTCGTCGGTTATCTAATAAAGCATTGGCTGTGCTGGTTGTGATGCTGGGTATGGCATTAGCGTCATTCGCTGTTTTCAATGTGTCTGGTTATGGGAATATGGGAGTGGGATGGACACTCGACGGAGTGAATTTCTTAGGTGGAAGTTTGCGTATGCTTTTCCCCATTTTCATTGGGTATGTTGATGTCGCGTAACTTCAAGCCTATGAAGGTGAATGGGGCGTTTTTGGATATGTACTATTATACTGATTGCGCTGTTCTCGGTTCCTTATCTGGAAGGATTGGAGCCGATTTGCATGAATGGTATTTATGAAGCTTTTTGTGTAATTGTGGTTTTTCCTTTTCTTGTGTGGCTGGGGGCGTCGGGTACTACTACGGATAAGCAGTCTACAAAGATATGCAAGTTCTTGGGAGATATATCCTATCCGGTTTATGTAGTACATTATCCGTTGATGTATTTGTTCTACGCATGGTTGATTGAGAATAAACTTTATACATTGGGAGAAACTTGGTATGTAGCTGTGGGTGTTTTTGTTTTGAGTGTCATTTTGGCTTGCCTGTGTCTGAAACTGTATGATGAGCCTGTGAGAAAATGGCTGACTAAGAAGTTTCTTGCTCCCAAATAAAAATACTGTATTTCTTGATTGATGTTCATTAAAAGGGCGGATACTATATAAGAAAATATTACAGCTTTGAATAACAGACAATTAGATGAATGGCATCCGATCAGTAAATTCGGATGCCTGCATTGGATTATATCAACTGGGCTTTGGGGTTGATTTCCTTTTCTGGCAATAGTTATATATGCTGATGAGAGCATTCCGAACATAGACCTTTCAGGACATAATTGATACTTTGTACGGTGAATCCGGGAGGTAGTGTCACGATGGGCACGTGGATACTTTTCATACAAAACGTGCGGTGACAGTTCTCACAGTAGAAGTGAGTGTGGAGGTCGTCTACCTCACAATTGCAATCATTGCTGCAAACTGCATATTTTAACGATCCTGTACCGTCATCAATGCCATGAATCAGATGATGGGCTAAAAAAAGGGTTATGGTGCGGTAGATGGTTGATTTGTCTACCGTATCCAATTCGTTTTCCAAATCCAACAGTGAAAATGCTTCTTTGTGCTGCATCATGGTTTTTAGAATAAGCAGACGTATGGCTGTCGGTTTGATTTCCCGCTGTTCCAGTTTTTTTAAATAGATTGTTTCATTCATAGGTCAAATCATTTATTCTTTCCATTTCTGTATTCTCATTGCATTAAAAATGGCGAGTAAAGCTACGCCTACATCTGCAAATATGGCTTCCCACATAGTGGCCATTCCGCCGGCTCCCAATAGCAATACTAACAATTTCACTCCGAATGCCATTGATATATTTTGCCATACGATGCGATGGGTCTGTTTCCCTATTTTTATAGCTTCCGCCACTTTACTGGGTTGGTCTGTTTGTATCACTACATCCGCAGTTTCTATAGCAGCGTCACATCCTAGGCCACCCATGGCAATCCCAACATCGCTGAGTGCCAGTACGGGAGTATCATTGATACCGTCTCCTACAAAAGCTACACGATTTTCAGAATTTGCTTTTTAATTGTTCTAAATGTGCTACCTTACCTTCGGGTAGTAAATCGCCGAAAGCCTGTGTGACACCTATCTTTTCGGCTAAATTAGAAACAATTGTCTGTTTGTCTCCCGATAATATTTGAATATTATTAATATTTAAGTCTTTCAGTTCGCGGATGGCTTGTACAGCATCTGGTTTTGGTGTATCCGCCACTGAAAGATATCCCAAATATTTGTTTTCCATTGCACATAACACGATTGTTTCTGTCATGTCGCTGATTTCATAGGGAAAAGAGATGCCGTATTTTTGATAATAACCGTGCATTTCCTACATATACTTCTTTACCGTTTGTTACGGCTTTTATTCCATATCCGGCAAATTCGGTTATTTTCAGTGACGAGTTAAAGGATATACTTTGTTCTTCTGCATATTTGACAATGGCTTTTTGCGATAGGATGATTGCTGAAACTCTCTATAGAGGCGATAAGTTGAAGCAGTTCTTTTTTGCGAAACACCTTCGGCTGCCGATATTGCCTGGACACTGAATACACCTTGGGTGAGTGTTCCGGTTTTATCGAATACTACGGTGTTTATTTGGGTTATGGCATCTAGATAATTACCCCCTTTGAAAAGAATCCCTTTGTGAGATGCGGCACCAATACCTCCAAAGTATCCTAATGGAATGCTGACCACTAATGCGCAAGGACATGATATGACTAGGAATACTAAAGCCCGATAGAACCAATCATCAAAAACAAAAATGAATTCAGGTTTTATCAGAGAGTATAAATAGGGGAGTATGACAACTAGTATCGCCAGTCCTGTCACTATCGGTGTATAAATTCGTGCAAAACGGCGGATAAATAATTCGGCAGGGGCTTTTCTTTCTGCTGCATCTTGTACTAAAGTGAGGATACGTGCTAACGTACTTTGATCATACGGTTTGTTTACTTTGATCCGTACCACTTTATCTGAAGCGATCATTCCTGCTAAAACTTCTTCTTGTTTATATAGAGTCCGGGGAACACTTTCTCCGGTTAGGGCGGCCGTATTAAATGAAGCGGAATCTTCCAGCAAAAATCCGTCTAGAGGTACTTTTTCTCCAACTTTTACTTCAATGGTTTCTCCTGGCTGTACTTTTTCCGGTACTGTTATTTTATATGTGTTGTTATATATTACAGTGGCTGTTTCGGGACGTACATCCAATAATGCTTTGATGTCGCTGCGTGCTTTGTGTACAGCTTTGTGTTGGAACCATTCACCTATGAGATAGAACAGAATAACGGCAATACCTTCCCAGTATTCTCCTAGATAGAATGCTCCTGATACAGCTATTCCCATTAAAGTGAATTCATTGAAAACTGATTCTAATTTTATTTTTTTCATTGTTTCTTTTTATTTATGACAACAAAGATAGCGGAAAGAAGATGCAACTAAATTGCAAATTATATTGTACCTTTACATCGGGTAATTTTTTATATACATGAAAAAACGATATTGGGCTTTTTTGATAGGAAGCTGGTGTTTGTCTGTAGGAATGCAGGCAGCTAAGGTGGATACTTTGTCGGTACATAGCGATGCAATGAATAAAGAGGTTCAGGTAATTACCATCTGTCCGGATAAAGCCATGGCAGGTGAAAAATGTCCCGTACTTTATCTGCTTCACGGATATGGGGGCAATGCGGGAACATGGCTCGGGATAAAACCGGAATTACCTCGGATAGCTGATAAGGAAGGAATCATTTTTGTTTGTCCGGACGGGAAGAACAGTTGGTATTGGGACAGCCCTTTGAACAAGGAGTACCGTTATGAAACATTCGTGTCAAAAGAATTGGTGAACTATATTGATAAGAATTTTACTACGAAAGCGGAGAGAGGGGGACGTGCTGTCACCGGGTTAAGTATGGGTGGTCATGGAAGTTTATGGTTATCCATCCGTCATAAAGATGTCTTTGGAGGAGGAGGTAGTATGAGTGGAGGTTTAGATATCCGTCCGTTTCCCAATAATTGTGAGATTAAGAAGCAATTAGGTGAAGAAGCGAGCAACAAGCAGAGATGGGACGAACATACGGTAATTAATCAGTTCTTGGATAAGATAAAGAATGGTGATTTGGCTGTTATAATAGATTGCGGTTGTGATGATTTTTTTTTTGCTGGAAGTGAATAAGGCTGTACACGAAAAAACTGTTGAAGAAGAAAATAAATCATGACTTTATCATCCGTCCGGGTGGGCATACAGGCAGGTATTGGAATAATGCCATAGACTATCAAATACTATTTTTCAGTAAGTTCTTTAATAAATCGAAATAATAAAATGGATAAGATTGTTTTTATCACAGGAGCTTCCAGCGGTATCGGTGCCGGATGCGCTCGCAAGTTTGCTTCACAGGGAGCAAGTTTGATTTTAAATGCCCGTAACGTAAATAAACTGAGTGCATTGAAAGAAGAATTAGAAAAAAAGCAATATGGTGCGAAAAATATATTTGCTTCCTTTTTGACGTGCGCGACCGTAAAGCGGCAACGTCTGCTTTGGAATCATTGCCCAAGGAATGGCAATCCATTGATATATTGGTGAATAATGCTGGGTTGGTTATCGGTACGGATAAAGAACAGGAAGGCAGTCTGGATGAGTGGGATATTGTCATAGATACTAATATTAAGGCTTTGCTGGCAATGACACGCCTGATCGTACCGGGAATGGTGGAACGTAAACGAGGACATATTATTAATATTGGTTCTATTGCCGGAGATGCTGCTTATCCGGGAGGTAGTGTGTATTGTGCTACAAAGGCTGCTGTGAAAGCTTTATCGGATGGACTGCGTATAGATTTAGTTGATACTCCATTGAGAGTGACTAATATCAAACCGGGGCTGGTGGAAACAAATTTTTCAGTTGTTCGTTTCCGGGGAGATAAGGAAAAGGCGGATAATGTATATAAAGGCATTCGTCCATTGACGGGAGATGATATTGCGGAAACGGTTTATTTTGCAGCTTCCGTACCGGAATATATGCAGATTGCAGAAATGTTGGTTATGCCTACTAATCAAGCTACAGGGACAATTGTTTCACGTAAATAAAAGAGGTGGACAGAGATATAAATAGGGATATTCAGTAAATGTCTCTAAAAAAATAAGATGGCATATGAAGATGATAGGGCATGACCATTTCATATGCCATTCTTATTGTCATTTTTCCCGTGCTTTCTCACATACTTCTATCCGACAGGACATGACGTTCGGAAGAAGTCTGATGACCTCTTCTGATTCTGTGAGTAAAATCATATCATGCTGCTTTTTAGCTGTTTTGTTTCTGATTTTTTCTATTATCAGTATGGCATTTGCCGTATGTATTCCAAAGAAAATCCACAGTATTTCCGTCTTCCTGTTTCTGGCCTTTATCCTTGAGAGCGAGTAATGTTGCTTTTGAGTGCCGAAGCTTCCTTCAAGCCGTGTTGCCCTTTCTTTTGAGAGTTCGCTTCTAAGCACCTTCCTCAAAGGCTCATCTTTGGCCGCCCTTCCCTTGCGCACAAAGGATGTGGATATCCCATATTTTGTACAGAACTTTCTGTTGGCATTATTGGCATATATGGAATCGGCAGTCACACATCTTACCCTTACATTCATAAGCTTCTGCTGCATGCGGATACAGTCCTTCAAGCGTATACCCTCATTGAATGCCTTGAACGAGAGGTGTTCGATGAACGATATGCCGTCTATCTGTATATTATTGACCTTTGCACCGAACTCGACGGACTTGGTTTCCTTGCCTCTGACGATGGGACGTACATAATGACGGTCAATGCTGACGATGCGGTCACTGACTTTCCTCCCTTCAAACATTTCCTTTTCTTGTACAAGCACCTTTCTAATGATGGAAAGACGCTTATGATAATCCTGGGTATATCGGAGTAAAGCACCGTACTCGCTATGGATCCCATCCCTTTGACTGAGGAGCTTTTCAAGAAGCTTGATCATACGGCGCTTAAGCATTCTTGCCCTTGAAGCTCTCCTCTTTCTTTTCTTGCAGTAGGACAGATAGGATTCCGCCACATTCCTGTATTTGTTGCGCGGACGCCTTATGCCCCAGCTCCCTGCAATGCCGGCATATATGCCTGTAGAGCCATTCGAGGCTTTCCCAAAGGAGTTTCATGTCCGTAGGAAAACGCATGTGGCTTTCATAGCATGTGGCATCGGTCATGCATACGTGAAGGTTATCAAGATAAGGTTTCCAGTGTGAAGCCAGGAGCTCCTGGAAAGAATCAATGTCAAGGCGGGATGCTATCTCATTACGGATGGCACTGACTATCTTGAAGTTGGTTATGGGGAAGGGACGGGGGAATCATAATTCCACAGAAAATCTGGTAGTGTATGTTCCCGTTCAGATGTTCCACCAGTTGCCTGTCGGAGAATCCGGTGTATGCCTTCAGGACCATAAGGGCGATCTTTGCGGAAGGACTGAATCTGTTCCTGCGTCCCAGGCGCCGGTCCGACAGGCCGGCGGCTTTTGCCATACATTCAAACGGAAAGACCGAATGAAGCTTGCCAAGCTCACTCTCATTAAAACTCTTGCGGTATTTTTCCAGAATATCAAATTCTGTAAAACCCAAAAGTAGGGTGAATTTCTGAAATATTCACTATCTTTGCCATATCTTATTAGTTTGGATATTTCCCCCGTTTTGGCCGTCAAACCTTATTTTCGGGGAATACCTAAAGATACAAAAAAGCCAACTAATTCGCAATACTTTGTGTATGAATTAGTTGGCTGATTTTGTAATATTTAATGAATGTCCCTAAATAAAGGCGGCTCTTTAATAAAAGCCGCCTTTATTCTTACTTTCTCATTTTACCTTCTTACCTTAAAAAAACAATTATAATTCAATAATCAATGATTGACGTGCACCGACTGTCATATTTTTGGTAAGGTCAATTTTTTTGCCACTGATAAGTTCTTTACCGCTTTTTGAATCATTTGTCATTATGCGGTAGTGGTCATTTGCCACCACTTGTTCGGCATCGGTGCTGTTTAGGACAATGAGTTCAGTTTTCCCAGAATTAGTACGTGCGCACATATATATTCCGTGTTGGGGAATATGGTACTTAACTGTTTTCTTTTCCATCTTCGTTTAATTTAGTTTGGTTTTACGGCGGCAAATTTATATGTTTTTCAGCATATCTTATATAACTAATCGTTCAAAAATCATAATAAATCATTCATTTCTTAATCTATATCAATAAAAAATCCTCTTCCACATATTAGTTGAAGAGGATTTTATTTATTGTTGTTCAATGAATTACATCAAGAACCCAAGTAAAATACCGGCAGCTACGGCAGAACCGATTACACCGGCTACGTTGGGACCCATGGCATGCATCAGCAAGTAGTTGGTAGGATCATATTCCAGACCGATAACCTGAGAGATACGTGCCGAGTCAGGAACAGCAGATACACCGGCATTGCCGATAAGCGGATTGATTTTGTTATCCTTACCTAATACCAAGTTGAATATCTTTACGAAGATAACTCCCGAAGCGGTAGCAATGATGAATGACAATGCACCCAGCGCGAAAATCAAAATCGAATCAATGGTAAGGAATTCTGAAGCTTGCGTGGAAGCACCTACTGTCAATCCTAATAAGATGGTAATGGTATCAATCAGCGGACCGCGGGCAGTTTCTGCCAAGCGACGGGTTACACCGCTTTCTTTCAATAAGTTACCAAAGAAAAGCATACCCAATAGAGGCAGACCCGACGGAACCAGAAAACAAGTAAGCAACAAACCAATGATAGGGAACATTACTTTTTCTGTATGAGAAACGACGCGTGGTGGTTTCATACGGATCAAACGTTCGTGCTTGGTAGTGAGCAGACGCATGATAGGTGGCTGGATAACCGGTACCAATGCCATGTATGAATAGGCAGATACCGCAATAGCTCCCATCAGGTTAGGCGCCAGTTTGGATGAAAGGAAGATTGCTGTCGGACCGTCCGCACCACCGATGATGCCGATAGCACCAGCCTGCATCGGATCAAAGCCCATTGCCAATGCAATCATGTATGCACCGAAAATACCAAACTGTGCGGCAGCACCAATCAACATCAGTTTAGGATTTGAAATCAATGCCGAGAAATCCGTCATTGCACCGATACCTAAAAAGATAAGTGGTGGATACCATCCGGAGGTAACTCCTTGATATAAAATATTAAGAACAGAACCTTCCTCATAGATGCCGACTTTCAGTCCGGCTTCCATGTTGAAAGGAATATTACCGATCAAGATACCGAAACCGATAGGAATGAGCAACATCGGCTCAAATTCCTTGGCCACGGCAAGGTATATGAAGAATAAACCTATCAGGATCATTACGATATGACCAACAGTAGCATTGGCAAAACCCGTATATGTCCAAAAGTCAGCTAGGTTATTCCCTAAAAAGTTGATAAATTCTCCCATATTATTCAATAATTACAAGGTCAGTACCTTCGAGAACGGATTCTCCTTTACTTACATTGATTGCGGTGATCTTGCCGTCTTTGTCTGCATTGATGTTATTTTCCATCTTCATAGCTTCAAGGATAATGATGGTTTGCCCCTTTTTTACGGTATCACCCACATTTACCTTGATATCAAGGATTACCCCCGGCAACGGAGATTTAACGCCCGATTTACCTGTAGAAGTTGCAGCAGGCTTTACTACTGTAGCTGGTGCCGGAGCAGGGCTGGTTGATACAGGACGAACTACCGGTTTCACTACAGCTTTCGGAGCTTTTTCCATTTCCACTTTGTAAGGAGTACCGTTCACTTCAACATGAGCGATATTGTCTTCTATATCTCCAATGGCAACTTTGTATACGTTACCGTTGATCTTATATTTATATTCTTTCATCATTTTATCTTTTTATTGGTGACTTACTTTTTGTGGGGAGTTTCACGCAAGGTATAAATCTTGGAACTCCACGGTGAATAACTACGTTTTACACGGGTAATGGTAAGAACGGTTTCTTCCACGTCATGTACATCGCTTTGCATTTCATGCATGGCCATGGCGATAGCGGCGAATACTTCGCCCGGAGCTTCACCCAATTTCTTTTCTTTGGCTTCTTGCTTGTCGGTAATACCTTTTACCTTCATGGCATTGCGCTTGCTCAGGTTTACAGAAATCTTACCTACACATTTGAAGAGAATGAAAAGTAAAAGAAGACCGCAGAATACAACGCTCATAGCAGAGATGGCCATACCGATACCACTACCGTCGTGTTCTTCGAATTTTTCCATCTTTGCATGACTGTTGATAGTCTTGTTATTGGTGCTCGGAGTCACATATTTGTCTGCGCTGGAACCTTTCACCTCCCATTCATTTGCTGCGTCGCTGACACGTGCGTATGATTGGTTTGCTTGCAATGTGCCTGCCGGAACAATAATCTGATCCAATAATTTTTTGCCTGAATCATACAATCCAATCCAATTGTCGGTTGCGGCATTCAGTGTGAAATTAGTGTGGAAAGTACCGCGGTTGGGTTCGCCGTCTGCCCAGAATAAAGCGTGCTGGCGAGGTTTGACCAAAGTCAATACACATCACCTTTAGGGATAAAATAAGTAGCAGTATCTCCAGGCTGGCTGCTCACCTTCAGTAAACAACCGGCAAGGTCTGCGCTACCAAATGATCTGTTGAATATTTCAATCCATGCGCTGTGTACTCCGTAGTCATCCTGGAAATTGCTTTCATTTTCAATCAGCACTTCATTCAGTACCAGCTTGGTGTTCGATTTCTGTTCTCCACAAGAACATAACCCCACCATCAGCAGCAAAGAAAGGAATATTCCTATATTTAATTTCTTCATGTTCAATTCTCAATTTTTAATTTTTAATTAAAGAGGAATATTACCATGCTTCTTAGCCGGATTGGTTAATTTCTTAGTCTGCAACTGTTGCAATGCACGGATGATGCGGAAACGGGTATTACGCGGTTCAATCACATCATCAATGTAGCCATATTTGGCAGCATTGTAAGGATTGGCGAACAGCTTGGTGTATTCAGCTTCTTTTTCGGCTAGGAATGCGGCAGGATTTTCCTGTTCTTTGGCTTCGCGTGCGTATAATACTTCTACTGCACCTGCACCACCCATAACGGCGATTTCGGCAGTAGGCCATGCATAATTCATATCACCGCGAAGTTGTTTACAGCTCATTACAATGTGAGATCCGCCGTATGATTTACGCAGGGTAATTGTCACTTTGGGTACAGTCGCTTCGCCGTAAGCATACAGCAACTTGGCACCGTGGAGGATTACACCGTTGTATTCTTGTCCTGTACCCGGAAGGAATCCCGGAACATCTACTAATGAAACAAGAGGTATATTGAAAGCGTCGCAGAAACGTACAAAACGAGCACCTTTGCGTGACGCATTGCTGTCAAGCACACCCGCTAGGTATTTGGGCTGGTTGGCAACAATACCTACAGACTGGCCGTTGAAACGTGCGAAACCAATGATGATATTTTTAGCGTAGTGAGGTTGGACTTCCAAAAACTCACCATTATCTACGATGGCGCTGATCACCTCATACATATCGTATGGTTTGTTGGGGCTGTCGGGGATAATTTCGTTCAAAGAGTCTTCCAGACGGTCGATAGGATCGGTACAGTCTACATAGGGAGCTTCTTCCAGATTGTTCTGAGGAATATAGCTTAACAATTTGCGGATCATGGCTAACCCTTCTTCTTCCGTCTTGGCAGTAAAATGAGTAACACCGGATTTGGTTGAATGAACGCTTGCACCACCTAAGTTTTCCTGGCTTACATCTTCACCTGTAACAGTCTTTACCACTTTCGGTCCGGTAAGGAACATATATGATGTGCCTTCCATCATCAAGGTGAAGTCTGTCAGCGCAGGAGAGTAAACAGCTCCGCCTGCACAAGGACCGAAAATACCTGAGATCTGCGGAATAACACCTGAAGCAAGAATATTGCGTTGGAAAATTTCAGCATAACCGGCCAATGCATTGATACCTTCTTGAATACGTGCGCCACCCGAGTCGTTGATACCGATACAGGGAGCACCCATTTTCATGGCTTGATCCATTACTTTGCATATTTTCAGAGACATTGTTTCTGAAAGAGAACCGGCAGAAACTGTGAAATCCTGTGCAAAGATGTAAACTAAACGTCCTTCTATGGTACCACAACCTGTTACTACACCGTCGCCCGGATAATGTTTTTTCTCCATGCCGAAATTGGTGCATCTGTGTTCCACAAACATATCCATTTCTTCGAAACTGCCCTCATCCAGCAGCATGGCTATGCGTTCGCGGGCTGTATATTTTCCTTTATCATGCTGTTTTGCAATTGCTTTATCACCTCCACCCATGCGTGCTGTAGCCCGGCGTTCGATAAGCTCTTTTATTTTTTCAAGTTGATTGCTCATTTTACTTATGATTTTACAATTTACGATTAAAAAAATAATTCTATTTACGCTTGAACCAGACTAAATATACTGACTTCAATCGTGAATAGTCAGATCTCGTGTGTTATGGTTTTTCGCAAAGCTCGGTCAGGACGCCCAAAGTTGATTTGGGATGTAAAAAAGCAATTTGCAAACCTTCGGCACCTTTACGCGGAGCTTTGTCAATGAGACGGATGCCGGTGGTTTCAGCTTCGGCTAACGCATTTGCCACACCATCTTCCACTGCAAAAGCCAAATGATGCATACCACCGTTGCCATTATTTTTTTCAATGAACTTTGCGATAGTGCTTTCGGGGCTTGTAGGTTCCAGCAGTTCTATTTTAACATCACCTACTTTCAGAAAAGCGGTTTTAACTTTCTGATCCTCTACTGTTTCGATATTGTAGCATTTCAGACCTAATACGTTTTCATAATACGGCAGGGCCTCTTCAATGCTCTTTACGGCAATGCCCAGGTGTTCAATGTGTGAGATTTTCATGATCTTATAATTTTAATAGTTTGGTTTTATACTCAAGTTTTCAGATAAAACTGCACAAAGAAAGTAATTTCGAGTTAAATAAAGAAATATTTCTTCAATTTTATTTCTTATTTGCAAGATGCTTCACAACACTTTAGACAAAAAGACAAAAATGAGTTAAATATAGAATTTGCACAAGAGTTTGTTCAGCCACTTCCAACTGAAGCGGAACCAGCGGCGTGTACTGCTCTGCTTGCCGCCAAAGCGGAGTATAAAGTCCCTGTAACCGTGCTTTTTGAACGGTAATCCTGCATCCATGAATTCCAAATGTGCATATCCTTTTTCGTAAGCATAGGTAATAGGTGCCCATACGGACAGAATACCGGGATAAAGAAAAGCATAGGTTTTCCGCATACCTCCTGAGAACCACAGGTAGGCACTTTCTTTTGAGAAAAGACAGATAGAACCACCGATGATTTTGCCTTTATATTTCACAAGAAACACTTTGGCTAATTCTTTTTCCGGGTTCTGCCATGCTAATAACCGGAAAAAGCCGATGTCCGGGAAATGTTTTCTTATCTGTGAGGAATAGGCTTTTTTTTTTCAACATTCGTGAGAAATCTTGTATATCTTTCTCATTGTCAGCTATTTCCATGATGGCACCATTTCTCAGAGCTTTGTTTATTTGTCTTCTGCGAGACATGCTCAGCCGTTCGTAAGGAGCTTTACTGTGCAGTGAATTACGTACTCTTAGCCAATTAATGGCGAAATAGTTGTTCTTTCTGAAAGCTTTGTATCCGAATAGCGGATTTTCCAAGTTGCGGAACTCGATGAGGAACGATTTGCATAATACTTCGTTGGTGAGATGTTCCAATATTTCCCCGAACAGGTCTTCCTTATTCTGTTCTTCATCAAAATACTCGCCTGTGCCATAAATTTCGCATCGTTTGATGATTGCAGGGGGGAACAGGCGCACACTTTTCCGGATGACAGCCAGTAATTTGCCTACAGGACGGTTTCCTATATAGGCTACGATAAGCAAAGGTTCGTATCCCCGGGTCATTTCAAAGACATGAAACAACTCGGTAGAATGGAAAATGCTTGTTCCCGGCAGAGGGGGAATGGCATTTCCTTTGCGATATGTACTTAATCTGACAGGCATCTCTAATTGCAAATTTATTGTTTTTTGTTTATCAATCCACATTCTAGTTGTATATTTGTGCAGAAAAATAAATTAACAGGGTATATTATGGAACAATTTAGTGACTTAATAAAGAACAGACGCAGCATGCGTAAGTTCACGGATCAAGAGTTGACACAGGAAGAGGTAGTTGCTTTGTTGAAGGCTGCTTTGATGGCTCCGTCTTCTAAACGTAGTAATTGCTGGCAGTTTATTGTGGTAGATGATAAGGATATGTTGGAAAAACTTTCCCATTGTAAGGAGATGGGGGCGGCTTTCCTAGCGGATGCTGCTATGGCTGTAGTTGTGATGGCTGATCCGTTGGCTAGTGATGTCTGGATTGAAGATGCGTCAATTGCTTCCATAATGATCCAGTTGCAGGCAGAAGATTTGGGGTTGGGAAGTTGTTGGATACAGGTGCGTGAACGTTTTACCGCTACCGGGATGCCCTCGGGTGAATACGTGCATACGTTGCTTGATATTCCGTTGCAGTTGCAGGTGGTTTCCATTATAGCGGTAGGGCATAAGGGTATGGAACGCAAGCCTTTTAATGAGGAGCATTTACAATGGGAGAAAATTCACATTAATAAATATGGAGGCAAGTAAACGTGGCTGCTGTCAATCATAAGGATACGTATAAAGCTTCTGCGGTGTTTCTCATTGTGATGGGGATGCTTTATCTGATCGATAAGTTTATAGGATTTGCTTCACACGGGTTGCCATGGGTTATGCAGAAAGACAATCTGTTACTGTATGCAGCTGTTATTTTCCTTTGGTTCAAGGCTGATAAGTCAGTAGGAATTGTATTGACGGGTATATGGCTGATATTGAATATCGGTCTGGTGATAGCTTTGTTGGGACAGATGTCTGCTTATTTGTTGCCGGCGGCTTTGTTGCTGGTGGGAGTTATTTTATATTTAGTTTCGACCCGATGATGAAAATAGTTCTGATAGGAGCTGGCAATGTGGCAACCCATCTGGGAATTGCTTTACAAAAGGCGGGGTGTCTTATCTTGCAGGTATACAGCCGTACAGAGGAATCTGCTTCTGCATTGGCTGCCAGACTTTCAGTAGACTACACTATTGTGCCGGACGAGATACGTCGGGATGCCGATTTGTATATTGTAGCGCTGAAAGATGCAGTTTTGCGACAATTGGCTCCTGTATTGGTGAAAGGAAGGGAGCAGGCCTTGTTTGTACATACGGCGGGTAGTATGTCTATGGATTTATGGAAGGGATTGGTAAAACGCTATGGGGTACTTTATCCTATGCAGACTTTTAGCAAGCAGCGTGAAGTGGATTTCAATACTGTACCTTTTTTTATAGAAGCATCTGCTCCGGCAGAAGTGGAATTGCTGCGTATGGTGGCAGTTCGTCTCAGTCCTAAAGTGTATGAAGTGACTTCCGGGCAACGTAGGTATTTGCATCTGGCGGCAGTCTTTGCTTGTAATTTTGCAAACCATATGTATGCATTAAGTTCACATATACTGGAAAAGCAGGGGATTCCTTTTGAAGTGATGCTTCCGCTGATAGACGAAACTGCCGGCAAAGTACATGAACTTTCTCCCACACAGGCGCAGACAGGTCCGGCTGTACGCTACGATGAAAACGTAATAAGCAAACATTTGGAGATGTTGGCGGATGAGGAGTCTTTGCAGGAATTGTACGAAAAGATAAGTAAAAGTATTCATAATCTCCCTTTGTCTGTCATTCAGGCAAATAAAGAGGGAAAGAACTCATAAGTGGTATGATAAACTATGATTTAAAGAAAATAAAGGCATTGGTATTTGATGTAGATGGGGTATTGAGTGCGGAAACTATTTATTTGCACCCCAATGGTGAACCCATGCGTACGGTTAATATCAAGGATGGGTATGCATTGCAGTTGGCTGTGAAATGCGGGCTGCATGTTGCCATCATTACCGGTGGAAATACCGAGGCGGTGCGTAAGCGTTATGAGGGGCTGGGTATCAAAGATGTCTATCTGGCTGCTGCGGTGAAGACCCGGGAGTATGCCCATTTGAAGGAAAAATATGGATTGCAGGATGAGGAGATACTCTATATGGGCGATGATATTCCCGATTATGAAGTGATGCGTTTGTGTGGGCTGCCTTGTTGTCCTGCTGATGCGGCACCTGAGATAAAGGAAACAGCTGTTTATATTTCTCATCGTAACGGGGGATATGGATGTGGCCGTGACGTGGTGGAACAGGTCTTGAAGGCTCAAGGAAAATGGATGGCTCATGAAAAGGCCTTCGGGTGGTAATGAAATAAAGAAAAGTTATGTTGGAAAATTTAGAAAAATATAAAATAATCCTTGCTTCCAATTCTCCGCGCCGCAAAGAATTGTTATCCGGCTTAGGTATAAAATATGAAGTAAAAACACTACCCAGCATAGAGGAAACCTATCCGGATACATTGAAAGCAGAGGAAATCCCTTTGTATATAGCTTGCGAGAAGGCGGCTGCTTACCGGAATACCATGCATCCGGACGAATTGATTATTACTGCCGATACCATTGTATGGTTGGATGGTGTAGTCATGGGCAAGCCTCATAACGAGGATGATGCACGGCAAATGTTGTGGAAGCTTTCCGGCAAGACCCATCAGGTGATAACCGGAGTTTGTCTGACTACCGCCGGGGCTCAGCGAAGTTTTTCAGCTGTGACAGAAGTAACGTTTGCAGAATTGTCCGATGAGGAGATCGATTATTATATCCGGGTTTACAAGCCGATGGATAAGGCTGGTTCTTATGGTATACAAGAGTGGATAGGTTTCATTGGTGTCCGTGGTATTTCAGGTAGTTACTTCAATGTGATGGGGCTTCCTGTACAGCGCCTGTACACGGAACTGAAAAAACTATAAGTCAGTATGTGAACAGTAGGGGCCGTGTTTTTGTTATTTATATGAACTATAAATGGAAAAACAATTATGGCTTATAAAATAGCTTTTTACGACACGAAACCCTACGACGAACGCTCGTTTACGGAGGCTAATGAGAAGTTTGGCTTTGATATCAGGTATTACAAAGGCCATTTGAATATGAATAACGTGGTGTTGACCAAAGGAGTGGATGTGGTTTGCATCTTCGTAAACGATACGGCTGATGCCGAAGTTATCCGGGCAATGGCGGATAATGGTGTTAAACTGCTGGCTTTAAGATGCGCAGGTTATAATAATGTGGATTTAGCGGCAACGGCAGGTAAGATGAAAGTGGTACGGGTACCGGCTTATTCACCTTATGCCGTTGCCGAATTTACAGTGGCGTTGATGTTATCACTCAACCGCAAGATTCCCCGTGCCACAATGCGGACACGTGACGGGAATTTCTCCCTGCACGGGCTTATGGGATTTGATATGCATGGCAAGACTGCCGGAATTATCGGTACGGGTAAGATTGCCAAGATTTTAATTCAGATATTACGTGGATTCGGTATGAATGTTCTTGCATATGATCTTTATCCCGATTACAATTTTGCCCGTGAACATCAGGTGGTTTATTGTACTTTGGATGAACTTTATCATAGTTCGGATATCATCTCCCTGCATTGTCCTTTGACAGAACAGACAAAGTATCTGATTAATGATTATTCCATCAGTAAAATGAAAGACGGAGTGATGATTATCAATACGGGGCGTGGGCAGTTGATTCACACCAATGCCTTGATAGAGGGACTGAAGACTAAAAAGGTAGGATATGCCGGTCTGGATGTATACGAGGAAGAAGAGCCTTATTTTTATGAAGATAAGTCCGACAAGATTATTGATGATGACACTTTAGCCCGTCTTTTGTCTTTCAACAATGTGATTGTGACTTCTCATCAGGCATTCTTTACCAAAGAAGCAATGACGAATATTGCTCATACTACTCTGCAAAATGTGAAAGACTTTGCTGAAAGTAGATCTTTGGTGAACGAAGTAGCGGTGGGGAGAGTCTAATCTCCCCTGTAGTAATATAATAAGGAGTTGCGGGCTATAAAGTCCGCATTCTTTTGAACCAGTTCCCTTTCACCAAATTCGGGGAATTGTGCATCGGGGATATAGTGGTTGTTTATTACATATTCCATCAGGTCCGGTGGGCATTTGGTCGGGATAGTAAGCAGGCTGAATGCCTCTTGGGCAGCCGTTGCGGCATCATACATCGGGTTAAGAGGGTCACTGATGTATTTGCATATATCTTTCGCCAGTAGAATACCTTTTTCGGAATTCACCATCATGATGAAATCCTTATGTTCCTTCATTTGGGGCAAAGTGTGATTGGAATCGTCCGGCCATTGTAATACTTGGGTAAGGAAACGGTGTAGTTCCTTATATCCTTCCAGATATACGATACGGGCACCGTTTGTGCCTTGCGTGAACAATTGATAGGTATGGTGGTTCCTTTCCTTCATTTCATCCGATATTTCGGGAATGGCAGGGTATAGTCCTTCTTCTATCTTCTTCCCAACATTCGGTTTCTCCGTTGGTCAGCAGGTCAATCCATTCATGAAGAAACAGGGCAAGGGGGCCACATGGAATGATGAATTTGTCGGTTTCTGTAACTTGTGCAATATATTCTTGTACAGATGGTTCTGTGAGATAAGTGTGTCCGAACAGCCAGCGTAGTTTATGGTTTGCGTTCTCTTTTCCTTTGAAGTTCATAAAGAAATCCTGTAACGTGTCATTGGCGGGAGCCGTTTCATACTCTTCATCCAATATCCGGAAAAATGAATGCGAGGTTTCTTCGATATTCCTGTCCATCGGATTGATATACGGATGTTTATATGGAGCCTTCTCTAAAGTGTTCCAAATGATGAAGCGGATATCTTCTTCATTGATCTCATCTTTTATATAATCCGGCCGGATGGTATAGAAAGGAAGTGACGTATCATATAGTTCCAGATGTTTTTTGATGAATGCTTGCCATAGACCTAAACCTGAAATGACATCTTCAAAATAGGCAGCGGTGTAAAGACATAATTTCTTTTTTATGGATTCGGGAATCTCTCTTATCGTACAAGTGGAGTATAATCGGTTAGCCAGATCGACAAAATATCTGTCTGTAGCCTGTTGTTGGATGTAAGGATGGATAGCCAACCAATCTTTTATGTATAATTTTATGGTTTGCATATTAGTTTATTTGAATTATTTTTATTGCAAAGATATTCCTTTCATTGTAAAAAGGAAGGAGAATATCGGGATATTTACTTTATCTTTGCAATATTCTAACTTTGAAATACCTATAAAAATGGAAATAGATTTAACAACTCCTGCTTTATTATTTTCTGCCATATCGCTGATTATGTTGGCATATACTAATCGTTTTCTTTCATACGCTCAATTAGTGCGTACGTTGAAGGACCAATATCGTGAGAATCATTCGGCTGTGACAGCAGCACAGATTGCTAATCTCCGCAAGCGTCTTTATCTGACACGTGCCATGCAGGTGACAGGTATCGGAAGTTTGTTGCTTTGTGTGGTCAGTATGTTTTTAATGTATATACAGTTCTACCTTATATCCGTATATATTTTTGGACTGGCGCTTGTGCTGTTCATTATTCCTTTGGGAGATTTCTGTGCGCGAGATTTATATTTCGGTCAAGGCGCTGGAATTGCATCTAAGCGATATGGATTCCTGATCTATTTTTTTTTTTTGAAAAGATATTTATCATAAAGGAACAGGTTGCCAGTGTGATACCTGTTCCTACTACTCCCTGCCATCCAAACCAGTGCCAAAATATTCCGGCAAGAAGTGTACCTATGGAACCGCCAATAAAATAGGTCGTCATAAAAATGGTGTTGATACGGTTGGCCGCCTTCGGGCTAAGAGAGAAAATCGTAGTCTGATTACTCAATTGGATGCATTGCATGCCTATATCTATGATAAAAATTCCGATGATGATTCCCACATAGGAGTTCTGACCGGAATAAAGCGAGAACCACGCTGCAAAAATATCAAACCACAACCGATGTAATTCAGTCGTTTGACTCCCAAAACCTGTACATAGTTTCCTATATACGAGGCGGTGAGAGAGAGCTCCTGCTATGCCGCATAATCCCAATAACCCTACAATGTTGTTTCCCGCAAAAAAAGGGGCTTGTTCCATCTTAAATGCCAATGAAGTCCATAGAGCAAGAAATGAGCCGAAAGCAATTCCGGCACGTAAGGAAGAAATACGCAACTGGGGGTATTCCATAACCAATGAAAACAAGGATTTCATCAGATCACTGTATCTGCCTTTTTGAAATTACACGGCATGTCGGGTAGTACACGCATGATGATGATGACACATATCACCATCATCCCGGCTGCCACAAAGAAAATGAACCGCCATCCTAAATATTCACCGATAATTCCGCTTACTACGCGCGAGGCCAGGATACCTGTCAGCAATCCCGATACAATCATACCTACATTTTTTCCCTTGGTTTCGGGAGTGGAAAATTGGGCAGCTATGGGGATAAAAAGATTTGTGGCATCACCGAACAAATGCCGGTCAGTAGAGAGGCAAATAAAATGAGATGGATATAGGGAGTCAGTGCGATGGTTAGTAATGAAACGACCAGGACTGTGAAATTGATTAGAATAATGGTTTTCCTTTTAAATAAATCTCCCAAAGGAATAATGAACAGCAATCCGATGGCATAACCTATTTGGGTAATCATTGCTATCAGGTTGGCGGTGAACTCGGATGTTTGGAGATCACGGCTGATGCGGTTTAATAAAGGTTGGTTATAATATAAATTGGCAACGGAGATTCCCGCAATAATTGCTAGCGTCCAAAGTAAGGAGGCAGGTAGTCCTTGGTTTTCTTTTAATTCTTGTTTCATGCTGCAAAAGTAGTAATTTCATGAAAATCATGTTATCTTTGTAAAGAAGAAAAATGGGAAAATGAAAATGAAAATGAAGAATTGGATAAAAACAGTCTGTTTTCTGTTTTGGACCTGTGTAATAATGTGTGTACGGCGTGTATTGATGATGATGTGGAGGAAGGTACTGTTGATTTACAAACAGGAGAGAGCATTCCTGTTTTCTCTGTGGTAATGGATGATGGACAAATAATAACTTCCGAAACTCTGAAAGGAGAGGTTTCTTTGATTGTGTTTTTTTCATACGGGTGTCCGGACTGCCGGAAAGAAACTTCCTGTGCTGCAAAAAATATATACGGATTACGGTCGAAGAATCCGGATGGTTTGTATTAGCAGGGAAGAGAGCTCGGCAGAGATTGTCCGTTATTGGGACGAAAATCATTTGACCTTGCCCTATTCGGCCCAAGAAAACCGCACGGTATACTATCAGTTTGCTAAATCGGGAATACCTCGTGTTTATGTCATAGATAAAGAGTTGGTTATCCGTAGTGTTTTCACGGATAACCCGTTGGCAAGTTATGAAGATTTGGCTGAGGCTATAACCGCCAGTTTGTAATTTTAGGCATGGTATTTTAATTTATATTATTTCTTTTGTAGATGGTGTATGTTTATAGCATACTTTTCCCTCTTCATCTTTAGGGATAATGAATGTGGTTGATGAAGATATTGGTGATGGAGTATCTTGATGTTTATTGTGTTGGCTTTTTGAAAAAAGTTCCTTTATTGTCTTTAATCTCTATCATTCCATTATCGGCATCAAATAGGAAAGGAGGAAAGCTGAAAAATATGTATATTTCAGTATCTTTTAATTTATAGAGTTTGGGAGTTATTTTTTTGCTGACACCAGATGGGAATACTTGGTCATCCATTTCGGTGAGGATATAATAATCTGCTCCCTCCCTCAATACATTTTTGCTAATCTTGGCTTCTGCTTTTGATTTGGCAATAATATAGAATCCCTCTATATCATATTTTTCCCAATTTTTATACTCTTGTCCAAGCACCATACTTATGTTTAAACATAAAACCAGTAGTAATAATATTCTTTTCATATCTATCTGTTTTTAAGGTTATTCCAAGTTGGTATCACAAATATAAGAATTCTTATTGGTTTTTTCAAGGAATAAGAAAGAAAAATAGAGAGTGGAATTTTAAAGAAAAGTAATTCCTATCCATATCAGAACTCCTGCTATTAGAACAATGCCTAACATGATTAATTTTATTTTGAAGAGCTGGTGGGTTTCCGCTTCTTCTTTTTCTTGCGTTTTTATTCTGATCTCTTCTAATTGCTCAAGGGATAGATGGGAGGAGTGCCCTTTTTTGTTCAAATCAATCAGTCGGTTTCTAGTTTCATTCAAGCGTTCCTTTCCTGCCTTTCGTAGTTCACGATTTTCTTTATCTCTTCTCATCATGTCATTGATGCAACCTAAAGTACCCATAATCTAACTGTTTAATTTGAATTCATTTTCACAAATATAGTGTTTTTTGCAGTTGCTTTTCTTCATTTGCTAATTTAATATGAATTTAAAGGAGGAATATTACTTAATAAACCCGATGTTCCTTGACTGCCGGATATAAATATTCTGCCAATGGATTTGTAATATAAAGTTGTATGCCATTATGCTTTCATACCATTGCTTATGGGGTAATATGTTGATAATGAACTGTATTTATATGGCGTGGCATTTTCCCCATTGAAATAGGTAAAAAGTAGATGTATTTATCTTATCATTGAAAAAAAATGAATATAAAGTTTAGGTGAAAGTGATTTTATTTGTAAATTGTATACCGTCATGTAGGTATCTCCGATCTATGTATAATTTAGTATATACCTAGAAATGGGGGATTGTGCCGAGCATGAATTGTAATTTTGCAAACCAATAGAGAATGAAATGATTTGTAAGATTGCATATATTTTTTTATTTATAATTTGTAGCAATGTGTCTCTTTTATGGGGGCAGACATTTGTATTTCGGGAACTGTACCTTTGGATGAAGGCAGACTCATAAAAAGTTGGATTACGCTACAGTTCAATTGTTTGTGGGATAAGCAGATTGTTTATGGGGAATAACAGATGAATGGACATTTTTGAGACTTCTACATATCCATCCCTGGAACTTATCGGGTTGTGTATCCCTATTTGGGATATGATTCTACAGAAAAAAGAAGTGAAAGGTCATTGGGGATATTTCAGCAATCTTTTTATTTAAAACCTTCGGTCATGGCGCTGAACGAGGTAGTGGTGACCGCTTCTGAATCAAAACGCGCTACCGGCGCTTCTATCGTTGACCGTACAGCCATGAAACATCTTCAGCCCAGCAGTTTCAGTGACTTGATGGAATTAGTACCCTCCGGAGGAAAGTCGGCTGATTACTCCAGATGGGGCAGGCTAATCTGATCCGGATACGTGAAACAGAAAGACGGAGGATATCTCTTCATTGGGAGTTGATTTTTATATTGATGGTATCTCCTTATACGGATGCAGTCTGCATATATACCAACAGTAGCCGCAGTGAATGCAACGAGCACCAGTATGAAAGGGATAGATAACGCATTTTTAATCTCAGCCGATAATATTAAGGAAGTGGAAAGTTTAAATGGCATTTTAACTGATGGCTTATGGTAATGGCAAACAATTGCAGAGTAAATCCATGGAAATGAATGAGGAGGCACTTGTCTGCACGTTTAATTTTGATAAAACTGGTGAAGCTGTGACTTTTTCTGGCAGGCGAGGAATTCCGGCTGGATGGGAACGGGCGTTATGTGTTGAATGCTGATTTAAACTATTTGGGTCAAAGGCCAAGTCCATGTAACAGTGTGAAAAGGTACACTCATACTGCTTCACTTCGCTTGGATGGCAAATGGTTATGGAATGAACGTAATATTCATTTGGAATATAGTTCCGATTATACCAGCTCGTTTGATGAGTGCAGAAGAGGATAAAGATACGACAGTAAAAGGGAAGATTCTTATAAATCGGACTTTAACAGCCTGAAGATAGCGGGAAATGGGCATGAAGGTTTCGGCCCATTTATGGATTCGTGAGGTTGGTGTGGCTGCTGTCAGTCAGCAGTGGGGAGAAGATGCGTGAAATAAAGTCCGTTTCTCTGAATCGTCCAAAGCATGTGCTACTCAGACAGAAACCGGAGAGTTTGAGGCATCTATCTACCTTACCTATTATGTGGCACAGATGGATATTGATGGTAAACCTTTATATGTTGCGGCTTCCGCCCGTACGCGGTTAGCTTTCCCGTTGGGGGGCTATTACAGAATGCGATGAATATGGGGATGGAATGGAATTATCCAGAAGAATTTGGGAGAAGGCCGGTATTCGATGTGACACGGCCCATCAGTGAAAAGTTTGAGTAATACGGCCTCGCCGTTTTAGAGAATACCGGGCACAACCTTTCGCCTTCTATGCCGAGGAGGTGTTGAATCTTCCTGTAAATAGACATAAATTGGCTTTTTACGGCTGGTATCCGTTTGCAGTCTTTATTGGGGCTGGACACTAAATATAAGATGCAGGGCAAGATATCCCGATCTTCGTCTGGACTTGCAATGGAGTTTACCGGTATCAAACGGATGGGATGTTTCCTTTTCTCGGGAGGTTTGGGCTGGATCAGCCGTATGCCGACCACCGCACAGCTATATCCGGATTTTTAAGTATGTAGATTTGATTCAGTTGAATTATTACCATACCAATCCGGATTATCGCCGTATCAATATGATGACATATAAAATGGGATAATACAAACTATCGAATTGGAACCAGCACGTAACATGAAATGGGAAGTGCGGGCCGACGCCGTTTATAAGGGAAACCGCCTGTCGATAACTTATTTCCGCGAACGGATGAATAATGCTTTTGATGATATCACTTATTATAGGTCATTGGCATATAAACTATATGATCCTGCTAGTATCGACGGTTCAGCTTTGACGGCTCCTCCAGAACTTTCTCAGTTGACTTATACAAATGAATATAATCTGGATGTGTATTCCACACAAGGTAATGTAATGAAGGTGTGTAAAGAAGGAGTGGAGTTTCAGTTCGCTTCCAGACGAATAGAATCGCTTAAGACTCGTGTCACAGTGTATGGAGCTTGGATAAAGACAGTTTATAGTTCGGCTTCTCCCAAATATAAGGCCTCTTCTCTATTGTTGGACAATAAACTTAGCCTGAAAAATATGTGGGATTGTGCAATGGGGACAACGGAACAGAAAGCCGAGGCATTCAATACGAACTTTATGTTTTGATACCTATATACAGCGTTTGGGACTTACTTTCTCTACGTCGGCACAATGCACTTGGTATACCAACAGACGGAACTTGTGGAATAATGGCGTGCCCGATAAGCTATATAGATCAATCCGGTGAAACGCATCCGTTTCGCGAAGAGGATAAAAACAATATTCAGTTACAGCATCTGGTGGAGAAATATTCAGCCACTTATTTTGAGCGTACTACCGTGCCTTTTTATATGGATATCAATTTGAAGGCGAGTAAACGGATCGGTAAGTATCTGAATCTGGCTTTTTATGTAAACCGGCTTTTTGGTATTTATCCTGATTATACGTTACGGGCGTACTGCAACGGAGAACGTCCGAATCGCCTTATTTCGGTATGGAAATGAACTTAACCTTTTAGTAAATGAACAATAAAATAGAGATGAAGATGAAAAAGAATCAATTGACAATGTTAGTCCTTTTTTTTGTGACAATGCTGGGATTTACCGCATGTAGTGATGATGACAAAGTGAGCATATCCACTGTAGGTATTACCACTACTGTAGATACAACTATCGAGGGGCTGCAACTGACCGGTGGAACCTATACTTTTGAAAATGTAAATACATCTGTCAAGACAGACATTACCTATCCGGCTCAGAGTATTGAACTGGCGGACGGGTTGTATAATGTAACTTTCATTGGTAAGGGAACTTACTCACAGAATGGAACTCCGGTGGAAGTCGATGTACAGGGAGTACAACAGAATGTGGCCGTATCTGGAGGGTCGTACAAGCTGGAACTGAAGGTTCATGTACTCAATACAGGTGATCCTGATTTTGTGATTGCCGAGATATTTATTCCCGGAACCTATATAATGAAGCAGGTAAGCAATATAATGGCGACCATATATACGTATCTATAATAACTCGGATAAAGTTTTGTATGCGGATGGATTGATATTTATGGAATCACAATTCCAAACTACTCAGAAATATCAATCGGTAGATCCGGATATCATGGATGAAGCTATTGCGGTAGGCTCTGTTGTAGCAGTACCGGGCAGTGGAACAGATTATCCGGTACAACCGGGAGAATCCTTTATCCTTTGTGACAATGCGATCAATCATAAAGAGGCTAATCCGAATTCTATAGATTTAAGTAAAGCCAATTTTGAGTGGTATATTGAATCAAAGCAAGATGTGGATAATCCGGCTGTTCCCAATCTAGATGTTTATTATTGTTATTCCAAAACTATCTGGGTGTTGAATAAACAGGGAAATCGCGCTTATGCTATTGGCAGATTACCCAAAAAAGTATGACTAAAGAAAAGTATATTTCAGACTATGCATACAACTATACGTATATTATGCAAAATGGAACAGCCAGTAAACCGCAAAGCAAATATAAGTTCCCCAATGAATGGGTGATTGATGCTGTAAATGTAGGTGCTTCCAATGAATGGCAGTGGAATGTAACCTCTACCGGGCTGGATATGGGGCATACTTATATCGGTATGAACAATACCGTTGCAGAAAACATCGGAAAGTGCGTAATGCGTAAAGCCGCCTACAAGGATGGTGATCGGGAAGTATTGCAGGATACAAATAACTCTACCGTTGATTTCACACCTGCGGCTACTCCGAGCCTGTTTAACAAATAATTGAATCCGTCTTATTGATATATAAATCTTTATTATTCATGATGCTAATCCGAATTATCATTATGTTGCTGATTGCTTTATTTTTGTGGAGAGTCGGCAGGAAGCCTTCGGGCAGACTACCGACACACTCTCCCTGTCCGATAAGGTAATCCGTACCGCTTCATTTGCGACTGGATTTCGTGGCGAGATATGGCAGAATCCGGCACTTTTATTATTACTATACTCCGTATATATGGACAAGGCTGGACGTAAATGGAGCTTATCATGATAAAGGAAAAGCATCTTTGAAACAGGAAGGTGATAAGGATACCCGTATCGGGGTAGATGTCAATTCCTTCGTTATTCTTTCGGAACGTGATCGTGTATTCGGTTCAGCAGGATACAGGAGTGAGTGAGAAGCAGGAGAATGTGTTATGGAATGAAAATATAGACGGAAATTGATCGCTCCTTACGTGACTGGTGATTCCATTGGTGGTTTCCTGAAGGGAGAAACTTATTATTTCAATGGAGGTTACGCCAGTGAGTCAGGTTCCTCGGACATGGGGAATCACCGGTGGTTACAGAGCGTCTCATAATTATCGGGATAAAGATCCGCGTCCACGTAATACAGCTTCCGATCTCTCTTTTGCTTTGGGAGCAGGATATCGTCTGGGGACATATCGTTTGGGAGTTTCCGCAGATTTCCGGCTTTATCAGCAGAAAAGTGAGATTTCATTCCTTGCAGATAAAGGCTCTACTTCGGTATACCATATGTTGGGATTGGGCATGGATTATGTGCGTTTCGCCGGAAACCAGACCGGGACGAAGCATCAAGGCATCCGGTGGGGAGGAAGCATAGGCATTCTGCCAGTTGATACGGAAAAGGGGATATCGGCCACAGTTTCAATTGACCGTATGTCAATGGACAAGAAATTGAGCAATGCCAATAATCTCACTTTGCTGGAATTGAATACGACTGATTTGAAAGGAAACGTGACCTGGATGCGGGAACTTCAGCAGGCAGAACACCTTGCTGTGAAACTGGATGCGGGCTATATAGTTCGTAAAGGAATGGAGAATATTTACGGAGAGGCGGGCGGAAGCTCCTATGGAGCATTAATTAGTACATCTCCGGGAATGAAGGTCACGAATAGTCGGATTGCCGTAAGTGGTTTGTGGGAGAAGCTTTTGACCGATAAAGGTGTATGGGGAGGAGCAATTGTCCCAAACATAATCTACCATCGGTTGGAAACGGATTACAACGCCGTATCCCGGTTTGTTCACTTGTCTGTTTTGGAGAGTTCTTTGCGTGCCCGTTTGCTGTATCAGAAGAGGCTGCTACGATTGACCGCAGAAGCTAACGGTGGATATTATGCCAATTTATCGGCTGAATATTCTTTACCGGGATTGAATACCGCGAAGTCGTCCGCCCAGACTTTATTGGCAAATATTGACTATTTATCTGATAGTTATAGTATGGTGGGGATTCGTCTGCAAGGGGATTATCCCATCATGAAACAATATAACCTGTCTTTGTCTGTTCAATGGCAGGCGGCATATTATAAAAAATGCGGAACGGCCCAGTATGCCGTTTGTTCATTGGGCATCTTTTTTTAAAAAATAAAAACAGTTAGCATATGAAAATTAAGTTTATGGTCGCTGCAACCTTAATGGCAGCTTTAGTAACTACTACTTCTTGTGGAAACAGTAACAAACAGAGCCAGTCTGAAAAAACGGAGCAGGCGGCTCCGGCGGCATTGAGCATCGATAATCTGCTGGTGCATGCCGATTCACTGGCCAACAAGGAGGTGACTATCGAAGGAATCTGCACACATACCTGCAAGCACGGAGCTACAAAAATATTCCTGATGGGTAGTGATGATACCAAAACGATTCGTGTGGAAGCCGGACCTTTGGGCTCGTTTGATACCAAATGCATCAACGCTATTGTCACAGTGACCGGAACGTTAAAGGAACAGCGGGTAGATGAAGCTTTACTTGCAAAACGGGAGGCTAAACTGAAAGCACAGACTGAAAAATCTCATGGAGAAACTGCTGCCGGGTGTGATTCGGAAAAAAAAGCACGCGGTGAAACAGCCAGCACCCCTGAAGCCCGTATTGCGGACTTTCGCGCAAAGATAGCAGAAAGAAAAGCTGCTACCGGAAAAGATTATCTGTCATTCTACTATATGGAAGCCAGTTCTTATGAAATCGCAGAATAAAGGTACTGCATTCCGCAAGTGGAGCCGGATCATCCATCGTGATCTGTCTTTCTTCTTTGCGGGAATGATTTTGATTTATGCTATTTCGGGTATCGTGATGAACCATAGGGATAGCATAAATCCCCATTATACAGTTACACGAACGGAATATAAAATAACAGAGGATCTGTCGGACAAGAGCAAAGTTAATGAGAAGATGATTTTGACTTTGTTGGAACCGCTGGGCGAAGCCGGAAATTTTACTAAATATTATTACCCGGAACCGGATCTGATTAAGGTTTTTCTGAAAGGAGGCTCAAGTCTGGTGATTAACACCCGGACAAAAGATGCTGTCTACGAGGGGGTGAAGCGCCGTCCGCTGATCTCTTCCATGGTACAACTCCATTTCAATCCGGGTAAGTGGTGGACTTGGTTTGCCGATGCTTTTGCTGTCTGTCTGATTATTATCACTGTCAGCGGTATAGTGATGATAAAAGGTCCTAAAGGATTGTGGGGCAGAGGAGGAATCGAGTTGGTGGCCGGTATCTTGATTCCTATTCTTTTCCTGGCGTGTTTCTAATAGCAAACGAAAAATGATTTATAAAGCATGAGTGCAATTATAGAATGTAAGAACCTGACCCATTATTACGGTCAACGCAAGATTTATGAGAACTTGAGTTTTGAAGTTCCTCAAGGGCGTATCTTGGGGTTGTTGGGTAAAAATGGTACAGGGAAAACGACAACCATTAATATATTGAGCGGTTATCTTCAGCCGCGTTCAGGCGAATGTCGCATCTTTGGTGAGAACATTCAGACCATGAATCCTGCTTTACGCAGGAATATCGGTTTATTGCTGGAAGGTCATGTTCAATATCAGTTTATGAATATCACACAAATAGAAAAGTTTTATGCTTCTTTTTATCCGGGACAATGGAAAAAGGAGGCTTATTATGACTTGATGAATAAATTGAAGGTAGCTCCGGGGCAACGTATCTCAAGAATGTCGAACGGACAGCGTTCGCAAGTGGCATTGGGACTGATCCTGGCACAAAATCCGGAGTTGTTGATTCTGGATGATTTCTCTTTAGGACTTGATCCGGGCTATCGCCGTCTTTTTGTGGATTATTTACGTGATTATGCCCGTTCCGAGAACAAGACTGTTTTCCTGACTTCCCATATTATTCAGGATATGGAGCGGTTGATTGATGATTGTATTATTATGGATTATGGCTCTATCCTTATTCAACAGCCTATTGAAACGTTGATGAAAGAGCTGAGAAGATATACTTGTACTGTGCCCGAGGGTTATCAGCCTCAGTTGCCGGCAACTTGCTATCATCCGGCTGTCATTCGTCAAACCTTGGAAACGTACTCCTTTTTGCCTCCCGTGGATGTGGAGAAACTGTTGAAGGAAAGTCAAGTTCCCTTTACTGGTTTGCAGCACGAAAATGTAAGTCTGGAAGATGCCTTTATCGGTCTTACCGGAAAGTATTAATATGTAAACTAAATAGAAGAAATATGATACAAGCCATATTTTATAAAGAGTGGATAAAAACGCGTTGGTATTGGTTGCTGGCAACTCTTTTTATGATAGGGATCACAGGATATTCCATGCTTCGTATTGGCCGTACCATTGCCATACAGGGAATCGATCATTTATGGGTAGTGATGGTCCAGAAGGATGCTATATTTATTGATTTGTTGCAATTTGTCCCTTTACTTATCGGTATCTTGCTTGCTGCCGTACAGTTTTTCCCCGAGATGCAACGTAAGTGTTTGAAGCTTACTTTGCATTTGCCTTATTCACAGAAGAAAATGGTCATGTCAATGTTGGCCTATGGCGTACTTGCACTGGGTGACCTGTTTTGCTATGAGTTTTATTATGATGGGAGTTTATCTGCCACAACATTTTACAAGTGAGTTGGTGCAGCGTGTTTTATTATCTGCGGCTCCATGGTTTTTGCCGGATTTGCCGGTTATCTGCTTGTTTCATGGATTTGCCTGGAACCCACATGGAAGCGCAGGGTTTTGAATCTGATTATTGCGGCATTGATTTTCCGTGTCTACTTTCTGGCTCCGGGAGCGGAGGCATATAATAGTTTCTTGCCCTGTCTGACACTTTATACGTTGCTTGCCGCTTCTCTTTCGTGGATTTCTGTGGTACGGTTCAAGGCCGGTAAGCAAGACTAATTGAATGTTTATTATTAAAAAATCAAACAAACATGATTCGATTCAGCAAAATATTTTTTTATATTACCGTAGCTGTCCTGCTTGTATGGCAGTTGCCTTGGTGTTATGCTTTTCTCACACTGAAGCCTGTCAAAACTCCTTTTACTATGTATAGTTCCGTACTTGGTGATTTTGTTATTACACAACTAGATGAGAATAAGCAACTTCACCGCTATGATACGAAAGGCAATACATATACACAACAGCAGGTAGACAGTTTGTTGCCTTCTCTCTATGTGCGCCAGCTTACGGCGGACGAACGTTTCCCTGATACCATTTGTGGTAAGGCAGTTAGTCCGAAAGATATTCAATTGACAAACTTTACTTTCAAGAGTGTGCCGTCAGCCATCAATGCTCCCCAGACAGGACTCTATTTTCTGATGGAGTCCATGTCCAAACGGGTGGATTTGAAAATGCCCGAAGATGCATTCCGTTTTACCGATAAAGGTATAGAATTTATTCGTATGGAAACGAATTGTATCGATGAGGCGAAAAGTAAATTGTTTACGGATATGCTGGTTCAGAAAGGGTTTGCTTTTCCTGCATGCTATGCTTCGGGCAATCCAACTACTCGTAAAGACTATGATGAGGGATATCTGGTTTTAGATGCCAACCATAAATTGTTCCATCTGAAGTGCACCAAAGGACGTCCGTATGTGAAAGCTATTCAGTTGCCTGAAGGAGTCTTGCCGGAATATGTGTTTATTACTGAATTCCGTAGCCGTCGGACTTTGGGGTATATGGTAGATAGCAAGCATCATTTTTATATTATCAATAGTGATGGAAGTTTGGTGAAATCAGCTCTCCCCGGTTTCGATCCGGCAAAAGATGAGTTGACCATCTTTGGAAATATGTTTGACTGGACTGTAAAGTTATCGACAGATAAAGATGATTATTACTATGCTTTGGATGCTACAGATTATTCACTGATTAAAGAACATGCCTATAAAGATATCCGCCGTTCTGTTCCGGGGTTGTCTTTTACATCTCCAGATGACAAATTTGTAAAACCTCGTTTTTGATGTGAATTTGGCAGGGGAAGTCTGATATTAAAATGTATATTAGTTCGAACAGACCGAAAACAACTAGGTAAAGGGGCTATCATGTTAGGCATCAGCTAACCTCTACCTTCTGTGAGATACTGCAAATACGGGATTATATAATTGTGCGGACAGACAGGAGGGCGTGAAAACAGCCTTCCTTTTTTTGATAATATTTAAGATACAGGGATTTGATCTAGTTTTTCTTGCTCGTCAATTTTATATTATGATAATCGTTCTTTGAGTATATGCAGGATAAAACAGGTTGTTGAATTTTGCTTGTTTTTAAATTTTCAAAAATGCCAGATTGCATATAAATAATCTTCGTTTTGACCTCCTTTTATCCTAAACCAACTCTTAATTGTATAACCGATTTATGATTTAAAGAACCAATTTCATTCCGTAATTTTAGACAATTATTTGCAATACTTTTTGATTGATATTGAAAAATAGGAGGGTGGGTCATCAGTTAAACGAATGAAATTACTGGAAATAAAAATCCCTATAACTGCAATGGTTACAGGGATTTATATATTAGCAATGTATTATATTACTTGCTCAAAGCAGTAGCCACGTCAACCGCACAAGCCACTGTACATCCTACCATCGGGTTGTTACCGATACCCAGAATCCCATCATTTCCACGTGAGCAGGAACTGATGAAGAACCGGCGAACTGAGCGTCTGAGTGCATACGACCCATAGTGTCTGTCATACCGTAAGAAGCAGGACCGGCAGCCATGTTGTCCGGGTGAAGAGTACGACCTGTACCACCACCTGATGCAACTGAGAAATAAGGCTTACCTGCAAGAACACGTTCTTTCTTGTAAGTACCTGCAACCGGATGTTGGAAACGAGTCGGGTTAGTAGAGTTACCGGTGATAGATACGTCTACACCTTCTTTCCACATGATAGCTACACCTTCGCGAACATCATCGGCTCCGTAGCATTTTACTTTTGCACGAGGACCGTCAGAATAAGCGATTTCACGAACTACTTTCAGTTCACCTGTGAAATAATCGAATTCAGTCTGAACGTATGTAAATCCGTTGATACGAGAGATGATCTGTGCAGCGTCTTTGCCCAAACCGTTCAAGATACAACGCAGAGGTTCTTTACGTACTTTGTCTGCTTTTGCAGCGATTTTGATAGCACCTTCGGCAGCAGCGAATGATTCGTGACCTGCCAGGAATGCAAAACATTTAGTTTCTTCGCGCAGCAACATAGCAGCCAGGTTACCGTGACCGATACCTACTTTACGATCGTCGGCTACAGAACCCGGAATACAGAATGCCTGCAGACCGATACCGATAGCTTCGGCAGCTTCGGCAGCGTTTTTTTTTGCAACCTTTCTTCAATGCAATGGCAGAACCTACTACGTAAGCCCACTTAGCATTTTCGAAACAGATAGGCTGAGTTTCTTCACAAGTTTTATAAGGATCAAGTCCGGCAGCTTTCGCAGATTGCGTTAGCTTCTTCGATGTCTTTGATGCCGTTTTCGTTCAAAGCAGCAATGATCTGTTTGATACGACGGTCTTGGCTTTCGAATTTTTACTTCTCTAATCATATTCTTTCCTCCTTATAATTATTCGTGACGTGGATCAATTTTCTTAACAGCTCCCTGCTCTTCAGTTACACGTCCGTAAGTACCTGTAACTTTCTTCAACGCTTCGTTAGCATCAGTACCCTTCTTGATTTCGTCCATGAACTTACCCATGTGAACGAATTCGTAACCGCAGATTTCATCGTTCTTATCCAGAATACGTTCTTGATGTAACCTTCAGCCATTTCAAGGTAACGGGGACCTTTAGCCAAAGTACCATACAAAGTACCTACCTGGCTGCGAAGACCTTTACCCAAGTCTTCCAGACCGGCACCGATAATCAGACCACCTTCCGAGAAAGCTGACTGAGTACGTCCGTAAACGATTTGAAGGAAAAGTTCGCGCATTGCTGTGTTGATAGCGTCACAAACCAAGTCGGTGTTCAATGCTTCCAATACAGTCTTGCCCGGAAGGATTTCAGCAGCCATGGCAGCCGAGTGAGTCATACCTGAGCAACCGATAGTTTCTACCAATGCTTCCTGGATGATACCTTCTTTTACGTTAAGGGTTAGTTTACAAGCACCCTGCTGAGGAGCACACCAGCCAATACCGTGTGTCAAACCAGAGATGTCTTTAATTTCTTTTGATTTTACCCACTTTCCTTCTTCAGGAATAGGAGCCGGTCCGTGATTGGGACCTTTCTTCACAACACACATGTGTTCTACTTCGTGTGAATAAGTCATATTCTTTTACGTTTTTGGTAATAAAATAAATATTCGTAACCACGTGAAAAGATTGGTTATTCTTTTCGCCTACAAAGTTAGTCGTTTTATTCTTTTCTGCAACTTGTTGCCCGTCACTTTTTATCTTTAAATAAAATAAATTTATTGCAGGACAGCATTTTGCAAACTAGAGTTGCCAAAATGTTTTTTCTTTCCGATGAAATTTCTATCTTTGTACCTATAACCCGTTGGCGGAATTAGATTGATAAAAAAATATGTATAAAAAGTTGTGCATATTATTGATATTTAGTAAATTAAAGGTGATCAAACTTTTAATAGACAAATATCGTATGCACAACCTATATGCAATATTCGCAAAATTACTGAACATATGCAAGCAAGTAGCCGGAAATTTAGTCAATGAATCAGGCAATGTACCAAGAAGAGGAGTCGTTCCCAGGATTCTCAGACCTTGAAATAGTGGCATTGAATATGACATCAGAAGCAGTTGGTATTGACAGTGAGTCATTACTGTTTGCAAAGTTACAGGCGTATAAGCCTTTGAGTTTCCCAATCTTATATCCCGCAGACAATACAATGACAGACGTAAAATCACTTCTTCCCTCTGCAATACAATCAGGGAAAGAATAGCCACAGAAATGGATGGAGGAGAAGATTGTTTCTGCATTGACTCGAAGCCGATAGAGGTATGTCGTTTTTCCCGTTCCAAGCGTTGCGGTATGGGGAAGAAGGATTTTGAGAAAGCACCGTCAATCGGATACTGTGCATCACAAGGAATGTATTATTACGGATATAAACTACACGCTGTCTGTGGATTAAGTGGAGTCATCCATTCCTTTGATCTCACCAAGGCAAGTGTACATGACATTCATTACCTGAAGGATGTGAAGGTGGACTATAGTAATTGTACTGTTATAGGTGACAGAGGATATATAAGTGCTGCCCAGTACAATTAGACCTGTTTGAAACAGCCAATATCAGATTGGAAGTACCATACAGAACTAACCAGAAAAAATGGAAACCGACATTTCCAGCTTTTGCCAAAGCGAGAAAAAGAATTGAAACTCTATTCTCGCAATTGTGTGACCAGTTTATGATTATAAGGAATTATGCGAAGGATACAGACGGATTGTTTGCCCGGATTATCGGGAAGATTAGCGCACTTACAATCTTGCAATACATCAACTATAAAAATAACAGACCCATTGGTAGAGTTAAATATGCGCTAATTTAATTCCGCCAACGGGTACCTATATTATAATGATAGGAATGGAAGCAAATAAAATAGCAATTACGGACGAAGCTTTGCGCCGAGGTGCGGAAGAGGGCATGGATGGTTTCTTGAAGGTGTTTATAGATAAATACTTGGAGGTGACAGGAGGTGTTGTCAATGCGGAAACAATGCCTTTGCTCAATGGTTACCAGCATTCATTGTTGGGGTATCATTTCTTGCGTGAAGAAATAAATGAAGGTGGTTTTGTACAATTGATACAGAATGGTTTTGGACCTTATATCTTTGATAATCCTTTTGCAAAAGCAATGCGGCAGTTTGGAGCGAAAGAATTTGCCAAATTGATTTATAGCGCGAAGAAAATATATGATGAGAACCGTGCTGATTTGGAAAAGGACAGGGATGATGAGGAATTTATGGCAATGTATGAGCAATACGAGGCCTTTGATGAGTTGGAAGAGCAGTTCATGGATATGGAAGAGTCGGTAACTGCCCGGATTGCAGAATATGTGGACAATCATATTGAGGAGTTTGCGGAGATTGTATGACAAGGATTTGCGTACTTTGTCGGGTATAAGCTCATGCGTTTTGATATAAAAAAAGTAAGTTGGCTTCAATAGCTAAGTAAGATACGTTCGTTGGCTGACGAACCTATGTTGCTTGGTCAAGCAAGTTAACTTACTTTTTTGTCTTGTTATTCCGGTGTCATTCCATTTATTGTTTCCTGATAAACCAACCTTTGATATAGGCGGTTGCCAGTACGGCAAGTCCTGCCGCCAGGCAGATTCCCGTAAACACCAGTCCGTAACCGTTCAAGAAAGCTACCGGAGCGAAAGTTATCAGAGAAATCTCTACCGGGGCGATGAACAAGTAAGCCAGTGCATAGTTATCCAGGCATCGGCTGCGCATTTTGGGGGTCTGCAACGCGGAGCAATGCGATGCCCATAGCCATAGTTCCTGTAAACCATCCCCATGTGAAGATAGCTTTCTCGAACCAACATTCTTTCATTAGTTTGCGGGCCATGACCAGAACATAAATCAGAGTTGCGATTAATCCTGAGACTAACAGAATTAATAAGGGTATGATGTACTCTATTACAACAGATATTTTAATGGAAGCAATTCCAAAAGCTACCAGAAAATCGGTAAAGGCTCCGCTGATGTGGCCTATGGTTTGCGGGCAGACATAATCACTGGTTCTTGTTTTGTCGAATATCTTTTTGATGAATATACCTACCACAAATGCACAACTGAATACCGGCAGTTCAAACCCCGGCATAAAGTGGGATACTGTTTTGCTGATGCAGTATCCGCCTAATGCTATCACTGCTACAATGATAAGATTGAAGGTCAGCGGGTCAATGGAGATGGAAGAGCAAGAACTTTCACCCATGCTTTCCCGTTTGTCGCCGGGCAACAGGCCTGTCTGTAATTCGTGAGGAAGGTCATCGTAATTGGCGAGGAAGGAGGTGTGCCCTTTCTTTGTCCCCCATTTTATGATGATCAGTCCGATAATGACTGCCGCTACGATACCGAAGGTGGCGGCAGTCATGGCCAAAGTTAGAATTTCGTCATATCCGAACTGGCTGAAAGCCTGTCCGATGGCTGCTGCTGTACCGTGCCCGCCGCAATAGCCGCTTGGCATAGTGATGCCGAAGGCAGGGTTCAAGGGCCATATCCGGTTCAGGACAAGCAATCCCAACAGTCCTCCAAAAGCCCATTGCAACAACATTCCTGCCTGTGAATATGCCCACATGCTGCCTATATTGTCTGCATCTCCTTTGGCTGCCTTTTGTGAGGTGAGGGGGAGAGCGCCGAAAATGAAGGCTATCAATATGCCGGTATAAGTTCCTGTTTGGGTGGAAAGAGGTATGATGCCGAAACCGTGAGGTCCCAAGGACAGTCCTATAAACCCGGCCAACAGGCTGGGGGGAATGAACAGCCTTTGGATGAATCTTATTTTTACTCTCATGAGTTTGCCGAGCAGTAGCAGTACTGAGATGATGCCTGTATCGACAAAGAGTGTCCACGGGGTGAAATCGGTCATAAATCTAGGGCTTGTTTGGATGTATTCGTTGAAGAATACAGCGTTCATAAATAGTTTATTTTACCGAATCGGTAGGAATGGAAATTGATCTTATCGGCAAAAATAATGTATAAGATCATGTAGATTGCATATTTAACTATATATTTATCCCGATTCTTTTAGTCATAGGCTGATTAAAAAAATGTTTTTGAAAAATATAGGATAGATGAGGATTGGTTATGCTGTAGTCTACTTCATTACCCTATATTAAATTCAAATGTTTCATTTTATATCTTTAAGAATATAAGTAACCTTGGAACCTTTATTGAATGCTCCTTTCCATTTGCCACTCATCTCTATAGTTTCTCCTTTGTCATTTTCAAAAATAGCCAAATAGGTTGCTGTATATTCTTTGATATATATTTTACATTCAGTCGTTACTTTTGTATGTGGAGAAAGTTTTAGTGTTTCTTTTGATTTATATAGAGGGGAAAGCACTGTTTCGTTAAGGGACAGAGGTGCATGTAAGTCGGATGATAATTTTCTATATTCAGAGCTCAAGGTACTGGCATTAGCTGTAATATCAACCAATATATTCTCTTTTAAAGTCAAAGAATTGAATAGTTCCGGGTCGTCACTGTAAAATTGTGATGTTTCTTTTATGTTTTCTTCAAATGAAAAAGTGATAGACATAGGTTCTTCTGTATTGTTGCTGGTTGTTTTAGGAGGCAACTCAATTGTATCGACTTTCTCGGCATCATCTGCACTAAGTTTCCATTGAATAGATTGCAACTGATAACTGTTGATATCCAGTTCATTATTGCTGCTGCAAGAGTATATAAACAATGTACATAGGGCGGTGATCAATGCTTTACATGATTTCTTGAGTATTAGCATAATATTCTAGATTTTATGGTTAATGGGTGTTTTGTTTCAAAGATAGGAAATAAAGTGATACTATAGCCAAACTGCTTGTTCTTTTATGTATTAATTTTTATTAATGGGTTAATGGCGGATAGGCTACAAGTGAATTTCAGTGAAAAAAATAGTTAAAACAAAAGATAAAGCAAGTCTTATCAGAGGATGAAACATGAATAAAAAATAATGTTAAAAGACAAGTGGCGACGCAGTATTTAAGCCAATTTTTCATTTAATCATTAAAACAATAAAAAGAATTAAGTTTCTTTCTTGGAAACCGATTCTTTTATTTAATTTTGCAAACCCTAATAATTATAAAGAAGAAAATGAAAAAAATGAAATTGGCAGCAATATTTGCTGGGTTAGTATCGGTGTTTACTTTTAGTTCTTGTTTGAATGATGGTGATAGCGGCCCCAATTATGATCTTTATGAGATCGTTACTGTGGAAGATGGTAGTATTTGGTGGACCTGTCCTGAAAGGAGATGCATGGGGATATACTTATACTCCAGTGGCTTCAAGTGTATTGGCCGGTCTTAAGGCATCTGATGGCAGTTATTACAAGCGTGTGCAGGTAGGGATCAAACTGATGGAAGGAGAAGCGATTACAGAGGGGAAAAAGTCTTATAAGGTAAGTGAAGTTGGCCTAATAGCTATTTTGAATTATAAAGATTTTAATGTTCAGGCTGATACATTGAAAAATGAGTATGCACTAGTGTCATTGGAGGATTCTAATAATAAGATATGGGCTATAAATGGATATGTCAACGTACCTTTTACCTTTAAAACTAAAGAACAGTTGAACATGAATGATTTCCATTTATATGCTGTAGAAGCCAAGGAGGATACATTGGTGACAAGACTTCGACAGACCAAAGGGGCTGATGATGCTTATCAGACAGGAGGTGCTTTGATTAGTTTCCATATGCCTTTTAATGATATGGAATTTTACGAAACTTTCAATAAAGTAGTACCTAAGAGTGATACTATTGTAGTTAAGGTGACTGCAAAGGGAGAAAATGACAAAGAACTTGTTTCTACAGTGAAATGTAGTGCTTCGAATATGCGAGGAAGCTATTAATAATACTTTATTATATAGTGAAATCCCCTTCAGTTACGGTTGAAGGGGATTTTTATTTAATGGAACTATGTGGTTCAATTTATAAGATAAGGGGGGGGAAGAAATTTAACGGGGACTACTTCTTATTTTCCTGTTCATATCTTTCTTTAGATTCAGTATATACCTTCTGCGTGTGAAAAGAGTTGACATGATTTTTAAACGGTTCGATCTTTCTGCTGCCGTAATAACAACATATCACATTCGTTCCTGTTGCATAAGCCTTTTCTCTTCCCTGATTAAGCCTTTTTATACGGATGTATTCTATCTCCATAGCCTTTGGAGTTGTCTCCATAAGCTTTGGAGTTATCTCCCAAGGCTATGGAGTTAACTCCAAGGCTTGCGGAGATAAAACAAACAGGAAGAAAACCCTTAACCATAGGGCAGGAAAGGTTTAGAGATATGGATAAGATCTTTTAAGGATGAATCTGATTATAAAGTTACGCATATGTATCAAAAACTTTGCAGGAACATGAAAGAAACGTCCTCTGATCATCTCCCGCAATGGGTGTAATTCCCTTTGGCAGACTTATTTTGGTCTGTCATACAAACCATCCCTAAAAAATGACGAGTGTTCATACAGGGTATCACAAACAACCGCATGAAAAAAATCTCCACTAAGTTTCTACTGCTCCGAAACAAGACTGTTTCAAGACGATAAATAATTAAAAAGCAAAAAACGGACGTACATTCCAATAAGCTTTTTTATCATATCCTTGCAAACAGACTCTATCCCAATTAGGATATTCAGGATCATCAATGTGCCAAAGTAACATCCAGCATCTGTCTTTATCATATTGGGAACTGCAACTGAAGCCAAGTCTGTAGGTATCACTAAACTGCGGTAACGAATTACCTACTTTAGATAACTGTATAGTCAATTTATCCAGTGTTTCTTGTCCCCATCCTGTGTCGTTTAGGCCGTTACTGGTTTCATTTCGAAAATCTCTTGGAGATTTTCCACAAATATTCACCAGCATATCAAACCATTGTCCGATACTCGGTACGAACCATGGACTGCGATTAAGTCCATCAGGAATTTTGTTACTGTTTCTATATTTTCTTATTGATTCAAAAGCACTGTAACTACCCTGTACATTAGCAGTATAATTCTTCAACATTTGTTCTGTTTCAGAATAACCGTTCATATTCTTCTCAATTTCATCATCTTTTGTCATTGGAGTAATCCCTTCTTCGATTCGTTCCATTCCCCCCCAACGACCGGTCCCTAAATTTTCAAACCCCATTACATAAGCATGATTCCAACCGTTTTCATTGCATTTTACATCTGTCATTTTTTTAGAATCGCAAGTAATGACCATTCCAATAGCATTCTGATAATCATATATTTTCCCGTTTTCTTCCAGCATGCCGTCTCCGGGATGTATCTCTATTCGTTTTTCGGTTTCATTCTGAAAGACAAAATCTCCGGGATAAAGTTTTCTTTCTGTGCTTCCTTTGCCGGGTACAGGGCTGATTACTTTCAGAGTATAGCATTTCCCAGAAGCAAAAGTGATGGAACTGCCCGAATAGTTTATCTTTGTATTCGTATTATTTCTGCCGTCGGCGGTTACATAGCTTCCGGTAATTCTGGCATTTTTTTGTGATGGGACAATGGCGCAGAATTTTACAGAATCGATCTGATATGGAGTAATGCCATTCAAGTTCACATTGATAGCTGCTGAGTCTGTTCCTAAAATTCTTGATTCTTTGTGGTAAACAAAACCTGCATTTTCGGGTGCAAAACAACCTATGTATGCTTGTGGTTGCAGCACAAGCAATGTAAATTGGTGTTTAAACTGCAGGTTCAGGATTATTCCGGAAGAATTGCCGGTAGTAGGTACGCCAGTAGCAATCAGCAGGTCGCTCACAGTATGCTTTTCTTTTGTGGATTGGTCTTTCGAAGGTTGCAGTTTCTCATTCCTGGTCAACGAAGCAATAGCTTCATCTGTATCCTTTGAAACATCTAGTGTGATATTCTTCCTATATGGATAGTATGCGATGTAACTCGCTCCATCATACCAATAGAGTGTCTTGCTGTTTTCAACCGGATTCCAACTATCATTTGACACGTTATAAACCAATGGGATATTGTTAATGTCATCCACTATTGTGCCATCTTTTATGGAGAATATACCAATAGAATCACCGTCTACAAATTCTGTTTTAAGATGTTCATCTGTCACAGAAGCACGTGTGGAAGGCTTTTCGGAACCGGGAACGTTTTCAAACCCGGTTGCTGTTGCTCGAACAGTGAGAGGAGTTCCATTGTAGCAGTCCGTTCTTTTTCCATTATTTGTTTCATTTTCGTCGGTGCATGCACTACAAATCAAGAGGATGCTCCAAAAGATTATGCCGGTGAAAGATTTCATTTTTCTTTGTTATTATCTTGTTTAAAATTAGCACCTTAGTACAAGGCTGATTTTTATTTGTCCCATTAATTCGTTATTTGTTTCTCTTCTGTTCCATTTACCGTTTCAGAATCCGTGCCTCCTTCCCATGATGCGATATCATTTTCTGACATCACGGAAATAGTTTTTCTTGAGATACCGATGGTATAACTTACAGAAGCTCCCGGATTCCAAGTGTCAGTAGAAGGTAAAGATTGATTTTCTATGCAGATAGCTTGAGTAATGGCATTATTATTTCCGTCTTTTGCCGCATATTGATAAGTGATGCTGAACTGACTTCCTTTTCCGGCAGGAAGCAGGAAAAAAGTAGCTAACAATTTCTTTTCTTCCGCAATAGTATTCGGTACAGGGAAATTGGTTATGTCAGCGGTAAAAGTTTCTTTCTTGTCAGGTGATGGAAATGCCCACAGCCAGCCTTTGTCGCTATCAGTCGTAGGAGTATAATAGGTCAGTATTCCGCTTTTTATTCCCGTAATGGAGAAAAAGGTTACGGACTTTTCCTCCGTATCATCATTACTTTTTACATAAACATTGATCTTGGTTAGTGTATGGCGCAGTTTAAAACTTACATTGCCATTGTTTTGATTCATAACCGGAGTTGCAGCGAGAAAATCTATCTGTTTGTTTTCGGCTGTGGGAACGGTATAACTCAACATCGGAAATCCATTTGAACTCTCTTTGTCTTGAACGAAAAAGTTGCTACTTGCTGTTTCATTTATATAAGGAGCATAAGCAAAGAAACTGATTTTATCTGTTGTTGAATTGTCCGGCCAGAACTTGACCGGACTATAAGACCATGTGCCGTCTGTTTGTTTACCAACAAGCTGGTTATACATGAAATTCGGTGTTGCGGCATCTTTATTGAAATTTCCGTGTGTGAAGTAGGCAAACACACCGATAGTTTCAAGATCACTTGTTGTGGTATACTCTTTAACAGATCTCATTACCGGAACGTTTCCTGAAAAGCTGATAGGGATATTTTCTTGGGGAAATTTGTTCGTACCCTCTTCCTGGGTACAAGCTCCCAATAACAAAGTTGCAGCAAGGAAAATGCCATACAATTGTTTCACCCTTATGCTTTCTGTTTTTCGATTCATGTTTCTTTTTCTATTTTATTGTACGTCCGTGCTTTTTTAACCGTAGTGACAGGGAAGAAACATTCAACCCTGTCCGGTCTGTTTTCTTTCCATAGCCAGTATGTATCATGTTTTGGCTGCAAAAGGAAATTATTTCTCTACATTAATATCAGAGTCGCTATCATCAGTCCAACCTTCCATATTATCCTCCACCGTAATCTTAATGGCATTCATCTTGATAGTCAATACGTAGGTATGTTTCGTTCCTTTCTTGAACGTATTTTTCGGTAGTGAAACTTCTTTGTTTGTTATGGTACTTGTCAGATTACTTGTGTCGGTCACTTTGGTTACGATGTCATAATTGATTTTCAGTTTTAAGTCACCTGCGTTGGTGGTACCGTTTTTGTTATTTACCGGAATAAAGTAAAGAGCTTCTGTATCTGAGAATAACGCGGTTGCATTCTGGTCATCACTTACATTGATAGAACTTTTATTATATCCCCATTGGTCGGTGGTTGTTTTATTTAAAAAATCACTCAGGTCTTGTTCTGTTGAAAAATAAGATGCGTCAGGAGATATGGCTTCCCAAGTGTCGTTATCGAATTTATAAACAGCCTTGTTGTAAAGTGTTGTACTTCCTGGATCTAACTTTAATCCCGTTACAAAAATTTTGGTATCAGTACCTAAGTTCACATCTGGCTTCACCTTGATATTGGCTATTTGTAAGCATTCGGCCTCGTGCGTGTTTTTTTCCCCTCTTTTCCTTCCTACCTTTGTGGCTTCATTATAATCTTAATCCATTATGTGTTCAGTATTAGAATTTTCTAGTGAAAGTGATAAACTACGTACTCTCTTTTCCGAGTCTAACCATTTTGATTCTGTTCTTTTTTTCATATTTGATGGCGGCCGTCGTTATAAAGTTTCGTCTTCCAGCCTTGGTATCCATTCCCCTCAGGACCTACTTCTCCCTTTAGGTCTTGGCCTTTTCCGCAGCAGTCCTTTTTGGTCTTATTACCTTTATCCCCAAGGTTGTAATTTCCATAAAGGTATTGCCGGTCTTTGTGGCGAGGTCATCCGACACACGGGTTCCCCTGCGTGTCAGAGCAGAGCTGTCATATTTTTCCCGACCGCTCCCGTAGCAGGTTGCATATCCTTTATCGGTGCGACGACGAATAATACCGTCGGAATGCCGTCGTCTGAATCGCGGTTCTTTCCTCTTGAAAAAGGAGGAACGGAAGAAGGATTTTCTTCAAATTTCCCGGAATCGCCTGAATGAGCTGCTTACTGTTAAAAAGTATCGGAAAACAGTTGAAAAGTAATTCCCCATTCTATAAGCCGTGCAGTTTTATTTTGATAACTTTGCCACATAATAAAAAGTGGATGTACAGTGAAAGAACCGGTTATTACCCTTACTTTGGAAGAGTACGAAGAGTTGCGCAAGGAACATGAATGCCTTGAAAAGGAGCATGCGGAACTTCAGAGAAAATACGAAGCCTCTTTGCAGGAGTATTCCCGCCAGGTCGAAGAAATCTCGGCCTGTACAGCCGTCATTGCCGATCTGAGATGGAAATTGGCTGACTTGACACGCCGTTTATGGGGTAAATCCAGTGAAAAACGTCATCTTCCCGAAGATGCCGGCCAGCCTGAGCATCTGTTTCGAGTCTCCGTCCGATGTCAATGACCCGGTAGCGGAAGAACAGAAAACCGCTGGGAAATCCGTCACATCGGAGAATGGCTACAATCGTTTCCGTAAAAACTTCACGAAAAAGATCACTCCCCACGCCCGTAAGCCCATCGACCCGTCCCTTCCCCGTGAGGAGATTATCATTCCCATGCCGGAAGGCCTTTCGTTGGAGGGAGCGACGAAGCTGGGAGAGGAAGTGAGCGAACAGTATGCTGTCAGTCCCGCCCGATTCTATGTGAAACGCATCATCCGTCCTAAATACCGGCTCGCCGACGGTCGTATCATAACCGCTCCCATGCCCGTAATGGCACATCCCCACAGCAATGCCTCGGAAAGTGTATCGGCCCACATTGCTACCGCCAAATATTACGACCACCTGCCTCTGCACAGACAGCGGATATCTTTGAGCGTGAAGGAATCCATCTGAGTCCTTCCACCGTAAGTAATCGGATGATGGCTGCCGCACAGCGTCTGGAACCAATCTATAATGAACTTCGTGAACTGGTCAAGGACAGCTATTACGTCATGGCCGATGAGACACCCCATCCCGTACTTGAAAGCGACCGGCCCGGTGCTCTTCACCGCGGGTATATGTGGAACTTCTATCTGCCCCGGTTCCATACCCCCTTCTTTGAATATCACAAGGGCCGTGGCAGCAGCGGAATAGACACACTGCTGGCAGGACAGGTCCGGGTGGTACAGAGTGACGGCTTTGCAGTATATGACAAGTTCGACACGCTACCCGGAAAGTTGCATCTGTGCTGCTGGGCACACGTCAGGCGCAACTTTGTGGAAGCGGAAGGAAATGACCCTCCCAGAGCAAGGCATGCACTTGGACAAATAGGCGGACTGTATGCCGTGGAGGAGAAAATCAGAATGGAACATCTGGAAGGGGAGGCCACGGTGGTAAAAGCTCGCCGGGAAAAAAAATCGTACCCTATTATCAAAGAACTGGAAAAATGGTGCAAGGAGGAATATGGACATACGGTCGATAAATCGCCTATTGCCAAGGCCATGTTCTATATGTACACACGCTTTGAACAACTGTCCGGATATGTCAATGACGCACAGTTCTGCATTGACAATAATCCGGTGGAGCGTTCTATAAGGTCGTTGACTTTAAACAGAAAAAATACGCTCTTCTCCGGATCACATGAGGCAGCACATGCAGCGGCAATTTTCTTTTCACTGATGGGATGCTGTAGGGAAAATAAGGTGAACCCAAAACTATGGATGCAGGACGTGCTGATTAGGGTACAGGAGAAAGAAAGAGAAGAGAAAAAAAACGATTACACCGATTTAATGCCATTTAATTGGAAAGGATAAACAGGAAAGCTATAATAAAGTCAAAAGCCAGACATGCTTCGTCTGGCTTTTGACTTTATTATAACTTGGAGAGAAACACGCACGAGGCCGAATGCTTACGGCTATTTGGGTAAGTACGTGACTAAACTTGAACTGAACCGTCCCCTTATTACTTTCATTAGTTTGGTCTTGTATGGCAGTATGGCAGTCTGTTACCAAATCTATCATATCTTTCCAGTTATTAGAAGTCTTTACCTCAAAGGTGATTGTCGGAGCGCCTTTGGCATTCTGTCCTGATAAAGTTATTTTTTGGTCTGTTCCAACTTCCGGTTTGGATTCATAAGGCGCATAAGCAAAGAATGTTATTTTCTTATCATCTATTGGCCAAAAACGTAAATTAGTATATCCCCAACTATCAGAAGTCCATGTAGCATGTTCATTGTACATGAAATTAGGTGTTGTGTTTCCTTTTTCACTATTCCATCCCGCACTGCTTGTCTGATAGGCAAAAATACCGAAACCGGCATTTGCTTTCAATGTGGACGTTGTAGTTTCCGTTCCTCTGGTCTGTACTTCCGTATATACGTCCAACCCGATTGTCCGGTTCGTATCCGGATTCATTTCTGTCATTTCATTCTGTGAGCAACCAGCTATAGTCAGTGTTGCCATCACCATCAATAAACTTTTCACTTCCATTTTCTACTTTTTTTAAAATTAATATTATAACTACCCATATCTGTCATATATCTATATCGCTGTTCACTTCATCGTTCCATTTATCTACATCAGCGTCAAATCCTGAGCTACCTTCTGTTTTTACATTCGGCACGGTCTTTTCACATGCCATGTCAATAAAAACGCTCATAGTTCCGTCTTCTTCATCCAACCGTCTTATTGCCAAATCGTTAAAACTTTCTTCAAATATGGTCTTCCCGTCTACTAACTTTGCTTTCAGATGTAGGTTGTGTGGAATCTCTACATCGAAGCCGAACACACTAATAGTAGTGCTCAGCGTTCCTTCTGTTACCGAGCCGGAATCATAAATGGGATTGCTTAAGCGTAGCACTTGTGTTACTGTCTTTTCCGAATTTTGTTTCGAAACGAGAAATATGGATTCTGCAATGCCGTCTAATGTGCAGGTAGCTTTTCGTATGTTGTTCATTCCTTTGATACGGATTTTAACCGTTATTTTTTGAGTCAGTTTTTTGGGGGTGAAGCGTAAGTGACAACTATTTTCGTTCCTGGTGGAATTTCGGTTACTTTGTTGGGTAATGGCTGATGAATAGTTTTCCGGCATATCAGAAGTCACTTCAAAGCCTTCGATATAATCAGCGGCAAGTTCGTCAGGACTTTCCATAATAATTCTTTCAGAGGATGATTCGTTCCTTATTTCCATCTTCTTTACATAGGCTTCTAGCGTCTGGTAGTTTTCTTCTCCTCTGAAACAGAGGTTACCAAAATCATCGAATGAACGGTTGAAAAGGACGACGTTGTAACATCCTTCTTTCAAGCATAGGGTCTTGTATGTACGGTCACCCATCAGTGCTACAAAAGGAGTGCTGCCATCGGTAGGGTAGAATATGGCGGTAGCACCATAATCCTGCTCTTTTTCATTCAGTCCTGACTGACTCCAATCGGCACTGATTGTTATTGTTGCTTCGGGCGAATAAGTCAGTTCGCGTCGGTTACAGGCAACTAACAAGAAAACAAAAAGGTAAAGGATATATAATGTCGGGGATATTCTCATTTTGCACCTCCTTTCTTTGCCTTGTGTTTGAGTAGCCATACCAGTGTATGGTAATTCCTAGAAACGGATGTATAACGATAAGTGGCTATATTTATGGTTTGAAGTACGTTCAATAGGGATATTTGCAATAATGGGCGACTAAATTCATATGAGAAAAGGATTCTTGTTTCTTTGTTTGGTAAAAGGCGGATGAGTTGTACTTTTTCCAGCTTATTAAGTAAATCTTTCCATTCTTCGTTTTGAAGGAGGAATTTGACCGGTTGCAGAACTTTGCTAGAAGAAAGGTCATGCAGTACGGCGATGGCTATTTGTGCACGTGTATATACGGATAACATGATAAACTTACTTTGTTAAGTCATTACTTACCAAGTAATAGCTTATATTTTTCTCACAGGGTGAGGAAAAGCGTTTTCTTATTCTGTATTTAATAAGAAAAAACATTTCGTCGGATAGAAAAAGATGTAAGAAATATGATTCCGTTTTTGAGATGTCAAAAATGGAAAGAGGTGTCGTGTAATTTTGTAAATTAGTTAAAGTACTGACAGATGCAATATTGTGCTTGTGCTTATGTGTTTTTCTATAATTGAATAAAATATAGTGGATTAATACAGATTTATAAGCTTTTTCTTTGGATTTATGAGGAAATATTCCCTACTTTGTGAAAGTAATCATCCATTACTTGGTAAGTAATTCTTCTTTTATTTGAATGGCTGTCATATGATATTCCTCATGCCACTTCCTTTTCTCCATTATGTGCTACTACCGAGATTATCAGTTCGTCATTGGCTATATCTACCTTTTCGTTTTCAAATGGTTTCAAGTAAGTTTCTGTCACCTTAATGGAAGAGTGTCCCAATGCCTTGCAGATAATACCGATATTTACTCCTGCATGAAATGCTAATGTCGCCCATGTATGGCGCGGCGTGTATGAACTGAGCTTTACATCAGGCAGTAACAATGTCGCTATTTTTTCTAGCTTCAAGTTGAAGTTGCGCAGTACTCGGAGATAGTTCATATATAGCTCTTTATCTTTTTTTATTTTTCCATTTTTCTGACTCTGTTCCTTTGCTGCGTTTTTTTTGTCTAGAATCGGAAATAGATAAATGGAATCATAATTCATATTCTTGAACTTCTCTATCAGTTTCATTGCTTCTTTAGGAATGCGCACTGTTATCTGTCGTCCTGTTTTGTGACGGCTATATACAATATATTTTCCTTTCACATCTTGTTTTCGTAGATGGGCAAGGTCAATGAATGGCATTCCCCGGAATAGAAACATTAGTAAGAAATATGCCAATGCACATTGCATCTCTTTGGGCAATTTTTCTATATCGGTGTGCAGTAGTGTATTCATTTGTTTTGTATCCAGTGCTCGTTTGGTCTGTGATTCTACCTTTGTGTATACATTATCGAATAGCTTCGGGTTATAAGGCAATATTTTTTTATCGGCAAGTCGGTTATATACAGCTTTCAGGGTTCGCATATAGGTTGATATAGTATTCAAACTCAGGCCTTTCGGTACTCCATGTTTTCTATCTGACCTTTTCTTGTCGGTCTTTTTGTTTCTTGTTCCTTCCAGTCTCATCCATTCCTCATACTCTTTTTAACCTGCCAGATGTGAAAAGCTTTCATCTATTGGCACAGGTGTTCCTTTTCCTCCGTAAAACTCCGTAACGGATTTCAGTGTATAAGTATATGTATGTACTGCTGACCATTTTTTGTCTATTTCCAACTGTTTGATTACTACTTGCATGTAAGATGCCAAGTCTGGTAATTTTATGGCTTTTGCCACTTCTGCATTTTTTTCTTTGTCATCCATAATACTTTGATTTTAATTTCGCATCGTGCATAATTTCTGTAACAGCTATGCCGATGGGAAAGTTTTGGGATGCGAAATTTTTATTTTGACCTAATGAATTTAGAATATCACTGGTTGAATATATCGAAAGATAAGCATATATTCTCCGGAAGTTATCTTTCTTTTTGATTAAGGTATAGAAGAATTTCTCTAAATGTATTATTATGAGATGAAATAATCTTCGAATCAAATAAAGAAAGTCTGAATCTATAATAAAAGTAGGCTTATTTTTTTGATTCCCCCAAGAGAAGTATGCGTTTTTTTATTCGTTTATTCCAGTGAATTAATTACCTTTGCATTTCATTGAAGTTGAACTGAGGTAAATAGATTAGGCATTGAATTACAAAGATTTATTTAAACGAGTAATATCGCTGATTTCATCTCCGGCAAAAGCATGGGAGGAAATTGGCAAGGAAGAGGATAGGCGTAAAGTGCTGGGAGCATTTGTTTATCCCATGATAGGTTTATGCGGATTGTCCGTTTTTATAGGTACATTCATTGGGAATACGGCAGGGGTCGCTGCTTTCCAGATAGCAATGACACGATGTTGTGCTATATTTGTATCCTTGTTCGGAGGATATTTTTTGGCGGCATACGCCATAGACCAGTTGGGCAAGAAACTGTTAGGACGTGAAGACCAGTATGAACTAAATCAGCAGTTTGTAGGTTATTCTATGGTAGTGACTTTTGTGCTCGATATTGTCAGTGGGTTGTTCTCTATTTCCATTCTCCATTGGATATTGCAATTTTATACTATATTCGTGGTGTTCGAGGGTGCACGTACCCTGATGAAGGTAAATGAAGAGAAACTGACACGATACACCTTGATTGCTTCAGTTATTATAATTGTTTGTCCGGCATTGATTGCCGCTGTGTTTAATGAGTTATCTGTTATTTTAAATTAATGAAACCGACTCCTATTAATATAAAGAATAAGCGTGCATCGTTCGATTATGAATTTATCGATACGTACACGGCAGGTATCGTGCTCACGGGAACCGAGATAAAGTCCATCCGTTTGGGCAAAGCCAGTCTGGTAGATACCTATTGTTATTTTGTGCAAGGCGAGTTGTGGGTGAAGAATATGCACATAGCCGAATACTTTTACGGCTCATACAATAACCATTCTGCCCGTCGCGAACGTAAATTGTTGTTGAATAAGAAAGAACTGCGGAAATTGGAAGAAGCCGGAAAGAACCCCGGTTTTACGATTGTCCCTGTCCGTCTGTTTATTAATGAGAAAGGACTGGCGAAGCTGGTTGTCGCATTGGCTAAAGGTAAGAAACAATATGATAAGCGCGAGTCATTGAAAGAGAAGGACGACCGTCGCGAAATGGACCGTATGTTTAAAAGGTAAGTGAAATCCGTGTTATCCGTACCCCAAAAATAGACTTATGGCTACATTAAAACAACTAATTGACGAGAGAGTTCTCATTCTTGATGGTGCAATGGGAACTATGATACAAAGGTATAATTTGTCTGAACAGGATTTCCGGGGAGAGCGTTTTGCTGAGATGCCCGGACAGATGAAGGGCAATAATGACTTGCTTTGTCTTACCCGCCCTGATGTGATAAAGGATATCCACCATAAATATCTGGAAGCAGGGGCTGATATTATTGAAACAAATACGTTCAATGCCCAACGGGTTTCGATGGCAGATTATCATATGCAGGATTTGTGCCGTGAGATTAATCTGGCCGCTGCCGGACTTGCTCGCGAAATGGCTGACGAATATACCGCGAAGACCCCTCATAAACCTAGATTTGTAGCAGGTTCGGTAGGTCCTACCAACAAAACTTGTTCCATGAGTCCGGATGTCAATAATCCGGCCTTGCGTGCTTTGACATACGATGAACTGGCCGCTGCCTATCAGGAACAAATGGAAGCTTTGCTGGAAGGAGGAGTGGATGCGCTTCTGATAGAAACCATTTTCGATTCCCTGAATGCCAAAGCGGCCATTTATGCTGCGGAAACGGCAATGAAGAAGATAGGGCGTGAGGTTCCTCTTATGCTTTCTGTTACTGTTTCGGATATTGCAGGACGTACTCTTTCGGGGCAAACATTGGATGCTTTTCTGGCATCCGTACAGCATGCGCCTATTTTTTCTATCGGGCTGAACTGCTCGTTCGGAGCGAAACAATTGAAACCTTTCTGGAAGGGCTGGCTGCACGGGCACCTTATTATATAAGTGCCTATCCCAATGCCGGACTTCCTAACAGTTTGGGACAGTATGACCAGACTCCGGAGGAAATGGCTTCAGAAGTGAAGGAATATATCGATGAAGGATTAGTAAACATTATCGGTGGTTGTTGTGGTACAACGGAGGAATATATTGCAAAATATCAGGAATTGATCGTTTCCGGTTCTGCCTGGGTATCTCCTCATATCCCTGCCACCACTCCTGAGAGGCTGTGGCTTTCCGGGTTGGAGCTGTTGGAGCAGACTCCCGAAATGAATTTTATTAATGTAGGCGAACGGTGCAATGTGGCCGGATCCCGTAAGTTCCTCCGTTTAATCAATGAAAAGAAATATGAGGAAGCGCTAAGTATCGCTCGCAAGCAGGTGGAAGACGGTGCTTTGGTGATTGATGTAAATATGGATGACGGTTTGCTGGACGCCCGGGAGGAGATGACTACTTTCTTGAATCTGGTCATGTCCGAACCCGACATAGCCCGTGTACCTGTTATGATTGACTCTTCCAAGTGGGAAGTCATTGAGGCCGGACTGAAATGCCTGCAAGGAAAGTCCATTGTCAATTCTATTTCTTTGAAGGAAGGGGAGGAGATATTTATAGAACATGCCCGTCTGATAAAAAAACTGGGAGCTGCCGTTGTAGTGATGGCTTTCGATGAAAAAGGACAGGCAGATACTTTTGAACGTAAGATTGAAGTCTGTGCCCGTGCTTATAAAATATTGACAGAACAGGTGGATTTTAATCCTCATGATATCATTTTCGACCCTAATGTACTGGCTGTGGCTACGGGTATTGAGGAACATGATAATTATGCGGTGGATTTTATCAAGGCTACCGGATGGATCAAAAAGAATTTGCCCGGTGCACACGTCAGTGGTGGCGTGAGCAACCTGTCGTTCTCCTTCCGTGGAAATAACTATATCCGTGAGGCGATGCATGCCGTGTTTCTTTATCACGCTATCCGTCAAGGTATGGATATGGGTATTGTAAATCCTGCTGCTTCGGTGCTCTATACGGATATTCCTGCTGATGTGCTGGAACGGATAGAGGATGTGGTCTTAAACCGTAGGCCCGATGCTGCCGAACGTTTGATAGAGACTGCTGAGGCGTTGAAAAATACGGCGACCGGAACAGAAGCGGTGAAACAGGATGTGTGGCGTGAAGAACCGATGGTAGAGAAACGGCTTCAGTATGCCTTGATAAAAGGCATTGGCGATCATTTGGAAGAGGATTTGGCAGAAGCGGTTAAACTGTATCCTAAAGCAGTGGATATTATTGAGGGTCCGCTAATGGAAGGTATGAATAAAGTCGGAGAATTGTTTGGAGCAGGGAAAATGTTTTTACCGCAAGTTGTGAAGACTGCCCGTACCATGAAAAAGGCGGTAGCGATTTTGCAGCCGCTTATTGAGGCCGACAAACAGGAAGGCGTCCGCAGTGCAGGAAAAGTATTGATGGCTACCGTAAAAGGGGATGTGCATGATATTGGGAAGAATATCGTATCAGTGGTCATGGCTTGTAATAACTATGAAATTATAGACCTTGGCGTGATGGTTCCTGCCGAAATGATAGTCAGGAAGGCTATAGAGGAAAAGGTGGATATAATAGGATTAAGCGGGCTGATTACTCCATCATTGGAAGAAATGGCGCATGTGGCTGTAGAGTTAAAGCGTGCGGGGCTGGACATTCCCATTATGATTGGAGGAGCCACTACTTCCAAGCTACATACTGCCTTGAAAATAGCACCTGTTTATGGAGGTCCGGTCATTCACATGAAAGATGCTTCACAGAATGCCTTGGTAGCCGCCCGTTTGCTGAATCCGGAATCTTCTTTTGAGTTTGTGGAAAGGCTGAACAAAGAATATGAGGATCTTCGTCTGAAAAACAGTGCCAAGCAGGTAAAAACGGTATCTTTGGAAGAAGCTCAGAAAAATAAATTGAACCTTTGGTCATAAAGGAGTGCCCCCCCAAAAAAAAGTTAGACACAAAACTTTTGGGGGGCACTTCATAAAATTACGACTTTTTTATCTGCCCATTTTATTCGAAAGAATAAGAAGCTATTTGCTAGCAAACAAAACAGTATCCCGCCTGAAATAACCCATTATATTAGGCGGGATACTGTTTTATGTTATGGATATATTTCTAGGACTGCTTAGAATTTACTGAGAAACTCTTCCGCTTTTTCCAGATTTTCGGGTTTGCCGATATCAAGCAATTGCAAGTCATCTTCTACATAGCACTGGATGTCGACCCTGTGACATATGGAGAGATAGAAATCGATAATGGAATATTTTCCTTTGGGAAGGAGATGTAAAATTTTAGGGGTGGTCACTTGTATTCCGCTATAGGCGTATTCCTGGTATTCCCCTTCTCTATACCGGAATCCTGCCGGTTTGGTTTCCATGGTGTCCTTATTGACCCAGCCACATAACAGATTGTCGTCATTAAACAACAGGTAACGGGAGGTCTTGCGCTGGCTGACTAAAAGGGTGGCATTGATGTTAGGACTATGCTGGTGATAATACATCAGACTTTCAAAATCGCAATTGGAAAGGATATCTACGTTGTGGAGCAAGTAGCATTCTTTCCGCATAACTCCTAAGGTTTTTTCGATTATCTCTTCCTCATCCATCCCTTTGTTCAGATTTTCGAATATCAGTTCATACGGGGTTTCGCCTTTTTGGGTAAACATATTCTCAGGATGGTATAATAAATGGTATGCTTTTTCCAAACCGCCGCCGGTATCAAGGCAGTCTGTTTCGTCCGAGATTTGTATGTTGACTCCAAAGTTCTGGTTAGCTTCCAGAAAAGCAAGAATCTGATTGGAAAAGTGGTGTACATTGATCACTATTTCATCAAATCCTGCTGCTTTCAGCTTTAAGATGATGTGCTCTAACATGGTTTTTCCACCTACCGTTACTAAAGCTTTGGGACGGGTGTCTGTTATAGGTTTAAGTCGGCTGCCTAGTCCGGCGGCAAAAATCATTGCTTTCATAATGTTCTTTCAAATGTTTGTTCTATATTCTGCTCACGGTGTATGAGTTCTACTTTTACACCGAATTTTTTATTGATATGTTCTGCCATGTGTTGCGCTGAATAAACAGAACGGTGTTGTCCGCCTGTACAGCCGAAACATACAGACAGATTGCTGAAACCTCGTTCCATGTATCTTTTTACTGAAGCATCCACTAAAGAATAGGCAGCATTTAAAAATGGGAATATTTCCCCGTCTTCTTCCAAAAAACGAATAACAGGCTCGTCTAACCCGGTGAAAGGTTTGTAACGTTCATATTTTCCGGGATTGTTTACGGCACGGCAGTCGAAAACATACCCGCCACCGTTGCCTGTGGGGTCGTTGGGTATTCCTTTTTTGTAGGCAAAACTCATAACCTTCACAGTGAGTTGCCGTTTTTTTAAGTCATCTTTAAATTGTTTCAGTTCGGTCAGGTCTTTTAGTACGGAACACAGGTAGGAATATTCGGGGTATTCATTATGAAGCAATTGTCGCAGGTTCTCGATGGCGTATGGTACACTTTGGATGAAATGTGGCTTCTTTTCGAAATAGCCACGGAAACCGTAGGCTCCCAATACCTGCAAGGTGCGGAAGAGTACGAAGTGACGCAACTGGCTAAAGAAATAATCACGGTCTACTGGTTTGTATTTGGAGAGGGCGTCTATATATTCTTCCAACAGTTCGTTGCGCAGGGTTTCGGGAAATTTAGCTTTAGCCTGCCATAAGAAAGAGGCTACGTCATAGAAAAACGGTCCTTTACGTCCTCCCTGGAAATCAATGAACCAGGGTGCTCCATCCTTTATCATCACGTTTCTGCTTTGGAAATCCCGATACATAAAGGTGGCGGAAGAGCTGCGTAACAGTACATCACTCATTTTTTGAAAGTCATCTTCCAGCTTGTCTTCTTGAAACTCCAGGCCGGTAGCTTTCAAAAAGCAGTATTTAAAATAGTTCAAGTCCCAAAGGATAGAACGTTGGTTGAATTCGGCTTGGGGATAACAGTGTGAAAAATCAAAGCCGTCTGCTCCGGCAAATTGGATAGAAGGCAGTAGGCGGATGGTCTTGCGCAGCAATTCTTTCTCCTCTTCGGAGAAGACGCTGGTCGCCCGCCCTTTTTCAATAGCGTTGAACAACAGGATATCTCCTAAATCTTCTTGCAAATAACAATTCTTGTCTTCAGAACAGATGTATACTTCTGGAACAGGAAGACCTTTCTTGCGGAAGTGTGCTGCCATATAAAGAAAGGCTTCGTTTTCTTCTTTGGCAGTGCCGTATACGCCAATCAGTTTTTGGGTTCCGGTCAGCCGGAAATAACGCCTGTTGGAACCGGATGAGGGTAATTCTACAATCTCTTCGGGTACTTCTCCGAGATAGGTTTGATATAGGTTCTGTAAATCCTCTGTAATCATAATCATATTTTGGAACAAAGATATATATTATTCTCCCTTTCTTGGCTGATTTGCAAAGAAAGTTAATGCTTTAGTTCCAAATTATGAGAAAATTACTTGTTTTTACTCTTTCATCCGTATCAGTGCATTTGAAATGATGGCAGTCACTCCGCCTGTTGTAATGCCGGATGAGAAAATATTCTTTATTGATTCCGGAAATTGACATAGTATTTCAGGAACCATTTCTACACTTAAACCTAAAGCGAAACTAAGTGCGATGACTAATGTTGCTTTCCGGTTGATCTTCTGTGCTGCGATAATACGAATGCCTGCTGAAGCTACTGTTCCGAACATCAGTAAAGTAGCGCCTCCCAATACAGGTTCGGGCATTAGGGAGAAAATTAATCCTACACTGGGAAATAATCCTAATAGAATAAGAAAACCTGCAATGTAATAGCCTACATATCGGCTGGCTACTCCTGTCAGTTGTATCATACCGTTATTTTGCGCGAAAACGGAGTTTGGAAAAGAGTTGAGAATACCTGCCATCATCGAATTGAATCCGTCTGCCAAAATTCCTCCCGAAGCACGTTTGATGAATGTTTTTCCTTCTACAGGTTCTCCTGATATCAGTGAGTTGGCAGTAATGTCTCCATAGGCTTCTATGGCTGTTATCAAGAATACTAACCCCAAAGCTATGAATGCGGAAAAGTCGAAATCCAGTCCGTATTTAAATGGGAGGGGAATATTGAAACCACCAAAACTTTGTACTGCCGAGAAATCAATTCTACCGAGTCCCCAGGCAACTAAATATCCTATAATCAGACCGATAACGATGGAACTCATACGTAGGTAGCGGTTGGAACTTCTATTAAAAAGGATAATGAGGATAAGTACCAGCAGAGCTAGACCTAGATTCTCAAAACTTCCGAAAGTGCCGTTGCTTTGGGCGGAAACACCTCCGCCACAAGCTGTGATACCTACTTTTATCAGGCTCATTCCAATCAAAGTGACTACAATGCCCGATACCAGAGGGGTGATTATTTTACGGGTATATTTTAAGATGCGGCTGATGACCATCTCTACAGATGATGCCACGATGCAAGTGCCGAAAATCAGTGGAAGTCCGCCCAGCATACCTGCCGAGATGATGGGACCGATAAATGAAAAACTGGTTCCTTGGATACATAAGAGACCGGTGCCGATGCCTCCTATCCGTCTGCATTGGATAAAGGTAGAAATACCTGAGGCAAAGAGAGACATGGATACTAGGAAACTGGTGGTTTCCAAATCCAGTTTTAATGCTCCAGCGATGATAAGAGGCGGAGTGATGATGGCTACAAAAATAGCAAGCAAATGCTGTATGGCAGCAAAAATGGCCTCTCGTACAGGGGGGCGGTCGTTCAATCCGTAAATCAGTCCGGTATTGGATTGGGCGGTTTGAGATTCCTGCATGGGGTTATCTTATTTTGATTTCACAATTGTCCAGACTTTCAATGATGGCCAATGATTCTACGCGGATACCTGCATTACGCAAATAATCTCCGCCATGTTGGAATGCTTTTTCGATGATGAATCCCATTCCGGACAGTTCGGCTCCGGCTTTTTCTACCAAATCGATGATACCCTTGGCTGCATTGCCGTTGGCGAGAAAGTCGTCAATAAAAAGAACACGGTCTCCTTTGGACAGGAAATCTTTACTGACACATACATCATAAGAACGGTCTTTAGTAAATGAATATACACTGGTGGTGAGCATATTTTCCATTGTGACGGGTTTCTTTTTCTTGGCGAAGACAACAGGAAGTTCCAGTAAGTAGCCTACCATGATGGCGGGAGCTATACCACTGGCTTCGATGGTCATAACTTTATTGATATTGGTAGAGGCGAAACGGCGTACAAATTCTACAGCAATGGATTTCATGAGGATAGGATCCATTTGGTGATTGATGAAATTGTCTACTTTCAGTATTCCTCCTTCGAAACATTTTCCGTCCCGTAAAATGCGTTCTTTTAATGCTTTCATTCAAACTGTATTTTATAAATGAGTCGCAAAAGTACGTATTTTGCTGCATTATGCCAAACGTTTGTACAACTATCTCTACAGAAGCCTATTTACTTAATGATCAGGAAAGCCGGAATAAATAAGCCTGTGGAAGCATAAGCTGGTGTGGATTAAAGAATGTTTATTTCCACAAACTTTAGTTTATATATTTGGTGTGTACTTCTTTTCTTGATAATTTAGTTCTCAATATAATTTTCTTAGTTTAGTATTCTTACTTAGCGAAGATATTCTAATGGGAGGAAATGACTGAATATGATGTATATTTTTCTTGTCTTTTATGATATCTGTCGGTAGGTAAACATTTAAATTTAACCATTATGAAAAAGATATTTTTATCACTTGTATTCCTTTTTGGTGTAGGAACTTTTGTCATGGCTGATGATACCATGAAAGTAAAGAATGATACAGTTGCCGTTGAAGACGGATTTAAAAACATAGACCTGAAAGAGGTTCCTCAATCTGTTAAAGATGCCATAGCCAAAAAATATCCCGAATCAACTCTGAAAAGTGCTTCTCTTTCTCTGAAAGAAGAAGGGGTGAAGGCATATAGAATAGTATATGTAACCAAGGAAGGGGTTGAAAATAGTATTCTTATTAATATAAAGACGGCTCCTGCTAAAACGGCTCCTGCTACAAAGTAGTTTGACAGGTAGTATAGAATTGAATGTTTTATTAATATATTGAAAGCCACCTTGCTATGGTGGCTTTTTTTGATGGGATAAGTTTTTTTCCTGTCGGATTTAGATTTTATATGTATCAAAGAACAGGTTGAATTTGTAAGAAATAGGCTATATGCTTATATTTGAACATAGTTTAAAATCAAGTTTATAATCAAATAGAAAAAGTATGAAAAGACAATTATTTACAGTGTTAGTGTGCATGACGATGTTTGCTGTTACATCTTGTGGCGAAAAGAAAGGAAAGGATAAATTCGAGGAGCGTATAGAAAAAGCCAAAGAATCGGTTGAAGATGTGGTGGATGATGCCAAAGATCAAATTGAGGATAAAGCCGATGAGGTTGGGGAAACCTTGGATAAAGCTAAAAGCAAGATAGAAAAAGCCAAAAAGAAACTTGATAAGGCTAATAGAGATTGAGAAAAATTGATTATGGATGAATGGAAAGAGAGATTGTCGGCTGATTTATATTAAACCAGCCGACTTAATTTATATTTCTAGACCTTTGTTCACCATTTGTTATAATGGATATTTTCGGTCTTGAATTTGTCTTTAGCTTCTTCCCGATGTTGTGGATAACCTACCGGAATCAAATTGAAAGGAATGATATGGTCTGGTAAAGACAAGACTGACCTTACCTTTGCAATGCGGTCGTTCTCCGGATAGACCGCAGTCCATACCGCTCCCAACCCCATTGATTCTGCTGCCAGCAACAAATTTTCGGATGCGGCAGAGCAGTCCAGCATCCAGTACCTATCTGTTTCTCCGTTCAGGGCTTTGCTTAAATCACCACAAACCACGATGGCTAGCGGAGCCTGTGCCGTCATCTTGGCATAAGGCAGTTCGGCGGCCAGTTTATCCAATACTTTACGGTCATCCACTACCACGAAAGCCCAGGGCTGCTTGTTTACTGCTGTCGGTGCAGCCATGGCAGCTTTTACTAATAAATCCACTTTTTCTTTTTCTATCGGTTGGGGTGTATAGGTCCGGACGCTCTTTCGGGCAAAGATATTTTCTATAGCCGTGTTCTTTCCTGTTTCTTCTTTTTTTGCTTCCATATTGTTACAACCTCCTGTAATTAGTAATGTTATTGAAAGAGTAACAGTTGTCAGAGTTTTAAAGATTGTTGCCGCATTCATTTTTATTATTGATTAATAATTGAGATGGAATTCTACCACAGCTTCAATTCCTTTGCGGAATATATCCAGAGAGAAGTTTTCATTGGGCGAATGGATGGCGTCACTTTCCAATCCGAATCCCATGAGAACGGTCTTTATACCTAGGATTTGTTCAAAATCGCTGATGATAGGAATACTTCCTCCACGGCGTACGGCAAGTGGTTTTTTCCCGAATGCCTTAGCAAAGCCTTTTCGGCAGCCTGGTAGGCGGGCAAGGTGATGGGGCATACATATCCTTCGCCTCCGTGCATCGGGGTTACTTTACTTGTACATATTCCGGAGCGATAGACTGGATATAGTCCACAAACAATTGGGAAATTACAGCGTGGTTTTGATGTGGAACCAGTCGGCACGATACCTTGGCATATGCTTTTGAGGGAAGTACTGTTTTTGAACCTTCGCCTGTATATCCGCCCCAGATGCCACAAATGTCAAAAGAGGGACGGCAGCTGTTACGTTCTAAAGTTGAATATCCTTTTTCACCTTTCAGTGCTTTTACACCGATGGCTTCCATGTATTTTTTTTCGTCGAAAGGAATTTGTGCAATCATCTCACGTTCGGCTGCCGGTACTTCCTCTACATCGTCATAGAAATGGGGGATAGTGATGTGTCCGTCTTCGCCAATGACTTGGGCTAACATACTGCACAGGGTATTGATAGGATTGGCTACCGCTCCGCCGAAGTGTCCGGAATGAAGGTCACGGTTCGGACCGGTCACTTCTATTTCCCAATAAGCCAGTCCTCGTAAACCTGTGGTCAGAGAGGGAAGATCCACGCCTAGCATACTGGTATCCGAAACAAGAATTACATCGGCTTTCAGCAATTCCTTATGTTCCTTGATGAAGGTATTCAGACTGGGAGAACCTATTTCTTCTTCACCTTCGAAAATAAATTTCACATTGTGTTTCAGCAGTCCGTTTTTTACTACGTATTCGAATGCTTTTACTTGGATCATGGCTTGTCCTTTATCATCGTCAGCTCCACGTGCCCAAATGTGTCCGTCACGAATTTCAGGTTCAAAAGGCTGGCTTTTCCACAGGTCCAACGGCTCGGCAGGCATTACGTCATAGTGGGCATAAATCAATAGGGTAGGAGCATCATTGCTTACATGCTTTTGTGCAAATACCAATGGATTGCCTTGTGAGGGCATTACCATGGCTTCGTCTGCTCCGGCTGCCAACAAAAGTTCTTTCCAACGTAAGGCACAGGCCAGCATATCGTCTTTATGTTCGGGTAAAGCACTGATACTGGGAATACGGATGAGGCTGAAAAGTTCCTCCATGAAGCGCGCTTCATTTTCTTTAATGTATTGTTTTATTTCCATAATTGAATGATTCTTATAGTTGTGTAGTTCTGTCTATCAGATAATAATCCAAAATGGTCATGGCAGCCATGGCTTCTACAATGGGGACGGCACGCGGCAGTACGCAGGCATCATGACGCCCTTTGGCTTTCATGGTCGTGTCTGTGCCGTTGATATTTACTGTATGTTGCTCCATCAGAATTGTGGCAACTGGCTTGAATGCCACACGGAAGTAAATGTCTTGCCCGTTGCTGATGCCTCCTTGTATTCCTCCGGAATAATTACTTTTTGTTTCTACTCTTCCGTTATTATTATAAAATACATCATTCTGCTCACTGCCTTTTAGCTCCATGGAGTCAAAACCTTGTCCGTAAGAGAAACCTTTTACGGCATTGATACTTAACATGGCATTTCCTAGTGCGGCATGTAACTTACCGAATACGGGTTGCCCTAGTCCGATAGGGCATCCTTTGATGACGCAACTCACTACCCCGCCTATTGTATCGCCTTCTCCTTTGATTTTCCAGATAAGTTCTGCCATTTCCTTGGCTTTCTCCGGATCGGGACAACGCACATCGTTTGTTTCTATCAAGTCGAGGTTATAGCTTTTGTAATCTTTATCAAGTTTGACAGGTCCTACCTGTGAGGTATAAGCTGTGACACTGATTCCTAGTTGTTTCAATGCCAATTTGGCTAAAGCTCCTGCTACTACACGTGAAATGGTTTCTCGTGCTGATGAACGTCCCCCGCCACGGTAGTCACGGATTCCGTATTTTTGCATATAAGTATAATCTGCGTGTGAAGGGCGGAACAGATTCTTGATATTCTCGTAGTCGTTTGAATGTTGGTTCTTGTTCCATACCACAAATCCGATGGGGCAGCCGGTGGACTTGCCTTCGAATATACCTGAAAGGAATTCCACTGTATCAGGCTCCTTGCGGCTGGTGGTAAGTAATGACTGTCCGGGGCGGCGGCGGTTCAGTTCCTGCTGAACGAAATCCATATCAATCTTAATACCGGCAGGGAAGCCGTCAATGACGCCGCCTACTCCCGGTCCATGGGATTCACCGAAACTGGTTAACCGGAAAATATTACCAAATGAATTGAACATATTGCTTGTAGTTTTAAAAGTTTCTTTCCGTAAAGATAATGATTTTAGGGATAATATACTTGATTGTTGCTGAAAAATTAGCAGAATGGATAAAAATGGGGTACGGATTGTATGAATTTTACAGTTTGGAATAAGAAAAACTGTAAAATTCATACAATCCGTACCCGGAAACTGTTTCTTAAGGATGGAAACAGGTATCTTTTACGAGTTAGAATTCTACCTTAGGTGCTTTATCGGCTCCTTCCTCAGATTCAAAATATGGGCGTTTGTCAAATCCGAACATGCCAGCAAGCAAGTTACGGGGGAAAGTACGGATGGCTGTGTTATATGCCCGTGCTGTGTCATTGAATCTTTTGCGTTCTACGCTGATCCGGTTTTCTGTACCTTCCAATTGTGCTTGCAACTCTTTGAAGTTCTCATTGGCTTTCAAGTCGGGATAAGCTTCGGTGATAGCGAGCAGGCGGCTCAATGCACTACCTACTTCGCCTTGTGCCTTTTGATAGGCCTGCATTTTTTCGGGAGTCAGGTCATCGGCGCTGATCTGCATTTGAGTGGCTTTGCTACGGGCGTCTACTACGGCTTGAAAAGTTTCTTTTTCGTGTGAGGCGTATCCCTTTACTGTATTTACCAGGTTGGGTATTAAATCAGAACGGCGTTGGTACTGGTTTTCTACATTGCTCCACGCTGTGCTGACAGATTCATCCATTTTTACCATACCATTATAAGAGGTTATTCCCCAAATGGCAATTAATACAATGACTACTATTACAATAATCGTTGACTTTTTCATATGTATATACTATTAAAATTATGAATATTCTTGTTCTTAAAAACGGCTTCCGGCTCCTCCGCCTCCAAAGCTTCCACCTCCGAAACTTCCTCCGCTAAATCCGCCTCCACTTCCACCGTGGCCACCAAAAAATCCTCCTCCCATTCCGCCTATGAACGGCCCTCCTCCTCGGGGGCCTTTGTAATTTTCATCTCTCGACCGTTCTTTCCGTCTGAGGATATGTCCGCAATTTCTGCATTTATATACTACTTCTTCAGTCTTTGTTCCGTTACTTCGGTCTATAACTTTGGAAGAAAGACGTTGCAGTTTGTGTTTTTTGCAATGGGGGCAGCGTGTTTTACGCCAGTTTGCATACAATCCGATGCCAATAAATCCTCCGAAAATCACAAAAAAGATGATAATGAATTCCAAGGGATCATTTTCGCTTTCGTCATTGCCGATATTTTCCATGGAACCGTCCAGGTAGCCGTTTACGGCCCGTATTCCTGCTACCATTCCGGCGTTCCAGTTATTGTCCTTGAAATAGGGCAGCATATAGCGGTTCTGAATCCGTTTGCAGATGGCATCCGGCAATATCCCTTCAAGGCCATATCCGGTAGCGAATTGCACACACCGCTCGTCGGTGGAAAGCAAGATGACCAATCCATTGTCACGTTCTTTTTGTCCTACGCCCGTTTCCTGTCCCAGCCGGTGGGCAAAATCAAAACAATCACCTCCCTCTATGCCTGTTACCGCTACCACTAATGTCTGTATACCTGTTTTTTGCTCTAAAGCGTAGAGGATGCTGTCCATAGTGGTGACAGCGGTGGATGAAAGGATACCGTCGGGATTGCTGACGTAGCGGGTACGGTTTTGCAAATGTACCATCGGTATGTCTTTTATGGCATATTCTTTGGCTTGAAGCTGGACGGAGCCTAGAAGCATGAAAAAAGTAAGTAAAAACGTCAAATTTCTCATTGGATGTATTTGTCTACAAATGCTTTTACTTTTTGGGTATATTCTTCAGTATTGAACAGATAGGAATGTGCATGGTCTGCTTCCGGAACTATCCATAATGCTTTGGGCTGAGGTTTTGCCTCATACAATTTGTACACCATCCATGTGGGTACGTAGTCATCTTTATCACCATGGATAAAGAACATGGGCAGATGGCATCGGGCTACCTGTTTCAATGCGGATGCTTCTTTGAACCCCCATCCATATTCCAACTGGCATAACCAGTCGGCGGTGTACATTAACGGGAATTGAGGCAAGCCGAATTGTGCTTTCAGTTCTTTGGAAAATTGGTCCCATACGCTGGTATATCCGCAGTCCTCGACAAAACATTTCACATAGTCGGGTTGCGGTTCGCCCGAAACCATCATAGTGGTGGCTGCACCCATCGAGATTCCATGTACTACCATGCTGGTGCTGTCACCGTAAATTCGATTGGCAACCTCCATCCATTGTGTTACATCTTTGCGGTCTAACCATCCCATTTGTATGGCATTTCCATCGCTCAGGCCAGTGTCGCGTAAATCTGGTAGGAGGATGTTGAAATCCAGTTTTTTATTGTATAGATAACCTATCATCATCATGCGGATGGCATTGTCTGTATACCCGTGTACTATAACTGCGGTTTTGGCTGTCGGGCGGCTGGAAGCCACATAGTAAGCATGCAGTTTTACGTGGTCGGGAGAATAGATAAAGGTATCCTTCAGTGCTTGGTTCTGTTTCAGACTATCTATCCACGGTTTTAGATAGGGGTAAGTCTTAAACATATATTGCCAGGAACTTTCCAAATTCTTTCCTCTGTTTTCAGGGCGTAAGGAATAGTTCAGCATATATTGACTGCCTCCAAGTAGGACTATAATAAGCAGAACGAATATACTACTCGTTCCAATAATCATTTTTTTTCTTTTCATACCTTAACTATTTGTTCCATATATCCCATGCACCAAAGGCTTGCAATAAGAGCATTTCTAAACCGTTTTTGGTAATTGCCCCTTTGTCTGCCCCCTTTTTCATAAAAAGAGTAGTGTCAGGATTATATAACAAATCATAAAGCAAATGGTTGGGTGTGAGATATTGGTATGGAATATTGGGGTATTCATCGGCACGGGGATACATACCTACAGGAGTACAGTTGACAACTACTTTATACTCATCCATGATTTCGGGAGTGAGCTGATCGTAAGTCAGCATTTCTTCACGCAGGTTCCGTGATACGAATTTGCATTCCAAACCTAATTTTTTCAGTCCGTAAGCAATCGCTTTCGAGGCACCTCCTGTTCCTAGGATCAGAGCTTTTTTGTGCTGGGGTTCCAGCAAGGGTTCGATAGATTGAGTGAAGCCAATCACATCGGAATTATAGCCTATCAGCCTGGTCTTACCTTTTTGGCGGACAATTTTGATTACATTGACGGCTCCGATGGCTGCCGCATCTTTATCCAGTTCGTCCAAATAAGAGATGACTTGTTCTTTATAAGGTATAGTGACATTGAGCCCTACTAAATCAGGATTAGCCAATAGCACAGAAGGCAGTTCTTTGATGGATGGGATTTCGAAGTTTACATATTCGGCATCAATGTTTTCCGAATGAAACTTTTCATTGAAAAAGTTCTTTGAAAACGAGTGTCCTAACGGATAACCTATCAAACCATATTTTTTCATAAAACTCTATACTTTAAATTATTTCGTTGCTAAATAAAGCGTACAGATACCTAGTGTCAACCGCTTGAAACTCACCTGATTGAATCCGGCTTTACGGATAATGTCTGTCATTATTTCGCCTTGTGGAAAGGCTTTGATGGACTGCGGCAGGTAAGTGTAGGCACTACGGTCTTTAGAGAGTAGCTTGCCCAAAGTGGGGATGACTATTTTAGAATAGACAGCATATAGCTGTTTCATGGGGAACCAGTCGGGTTCGGAGAGTTCCAAAATGACTAGTTTTCCGTTGTCTTTCAGTACGCGGTGCATTTCGCGGAGTCCTTTGTCAAGGTCTTCGAAATTGCGTACACCGAATGCTACGGTAATAGCGTCAAAGCGTTTGTCGGGAAAGGTGAGTGCTGTACAGTCTTCCTTAGCGAAAGAGATGCGGCTGTCCAGTCCGGCGGCTTTTACTTTTTCACGTCCCACATTCATCATGCCTTCGGATATATCGGTACCTATCAGCTCTTGGGGGTGAAGTGTCTGACAGGCTTGAATGGCAAAATCGCCCGTTCCGGTGGCTACATCCATTATATGTTGCGGGTGAAAAGGTTCCAGCCAGTTAATGGCTTTGCGGCGCCAGCTTTTGTCAATGTTCCATGAAAGGGCATGATTCAACTGGTCGTAAGCAGGGGCAATGTTGTCGAACATTTTCTCTACTTGGACGCTTTTCTTTTCGTCAGCGTTGTAGGCTTGATTTTTTCTTGTGGGTAGTTCATGTTTAATTAAAATTGAAAATTAAAGATTAAAAGGAGAGGATGGAGGATAGATTCCTGTACCTGTCTTTTAATCTTTAATTTTTCATTTTTATTTATTTCAAGTATTCGGTTACGTTCTTTTCTATACGTGTGGCGATATTTTCAGTGTCTGCTTTCACAAATTTCTCACCGGTGATGTGCTCGAACAGTTCCATGTAGCGTTCGCTGATAGAATTACGATTTCCGGAGTCATTTCGGGAACTTGTTGTCCTTCTTTGCCTTGGAAACCATTTTCCATCAACCATTCGCGTACGAATTCTTTAGAAAGTTGTTTTTGAGGTTCGCCTTTTGCAAAGCGTTCTTCATAACCTTCCAAGTAGAAATAACGGCTTGAATCCGGAGTGTGGATCTCATCCATCAGATAAATAGTGCCGTTGTGTTTACCGAATTCGTATTTGGTATCTACCAGGATCAGTCCGCGTTCTGCAGCGATTTCAGTACCGCGTTTGAACAGAGCCAATGTATACTTTTCCAATATTTCGTATTCTTCGGGAGTGGCCAGACCTTGTTTCAGAATTTCTTCCTTAGAGATGTCTTCGTCATGCAGGCCCATTTCGGCTTTAGTGGTTGGAGTAATGATTGGTTCGGGAAATTTCTGGTTTTCTTTCATTCCTTCGGGAAGTTTTACACCACAGATTTCACGAACGCCGTTTTTGTAAGCACGCCATGCGCTACCGCACAGGTAACCACGGACAATCATTTCCACAGGAAAACCTTGACACATAACTCCTACGGTAACCATAGGATCTGGAGTCGCCATTTTCCAGTTGGGGCAGATGTCGGTAGTTGCATCCAGAAATTTGGCTGCAATCTGGTTCAGCATTTGTCCTTTGTAGGGAATACCTTCAGGCAGAACTACGTCGAATGCGGAGATACGGTCGGTAGCTACCATTACTAACTTTTCGTCATTGATGTTGTATACATCACGCACTTTGCCGTGGTACACACTTTTCTGTCCCGGAAAGTTAAAGTCTGTTCTTGTTAATGCTTTACTCATGTCTTTATTTATAATTAAAATCAATAAATTCGTTTTATGTTTTCAGATTTTTCACTTCGTTCAGAATGACATGAATGAAGGGTTTTCTGTTTTTCTTCAAACTTCTCGTATGCTTCCACAATGCGGGTAACCAGTTTGTGCCGTACAATGTCCTTCTTGTTGAGTTCGATGAAACTGATTCCTTTCACGCCTTTCAGAATTTTTAGTGCCTGTATCAACCCCGAAGTTTGTGAAGATGGTAAGTCTATCTGTGTCATGTCACCTGTTACAATCATTTTGGTGTTCATCCCCATACGGGTGAGGAACATCTTAATTTGCTGGGTGGTGGTATTTTGAGCCTCGTCCAATATCACTACAGCATCATTCAAGGTGCGTCCGCGCATAAATGCCAATGGGGCTATTTGAATCACATTCAATTCCATATATTCTTTTAGCTTGGCGGCGGGAATCATATCTTGTAATGCGTCATACAGTGGTTGTAGATAAGGGTCAATCTTATCTTTCATATCACCGGGTAAAAATCCGAGTTTTTCTCCTGCCTCCACAGCCGGACGGCTCAAAATAATTTTTTTGATTTCTTTGTTTTTCAGGGAACGGACAGCAAGGGCGATAGCAGTGTATGTCTTTCCTGAACCTGCGGGACCGATAGCGAACAGCATATCGTTCTTTTCATATTCTTGTACCAGCTTCAACTGGTTCTCACTACGGGGAACGATCGGTTTTCCTGTTACACTGAATACAATAGTATCCCCTGTATTCTCTATTTGGGGTGAACGACCTTTCACTATGTCTAAAATCACTTCTTCTTTCAGTGAGTTATACTGGGCGCAATGCTTTTCCAATGCCAATATATTCTCTTCAAAAGCACACATTTCCTCTTCGTCTCCCAATACTTTGATGACATTTCCACGTGCCACAATTTTTAATTTGGGATACAAAGCTTGTATCATTTTCATATTGACGTTGTTTACGCCATAAATATCACAGGATCAATATCCTCTAAAACTATATGTTTTTCTATCATTTAACTAGTTTAGGTACTTTATGTACTTGTTTATAGGGTGCAAATTTAATGAAAGGTTTTCATTGTTCTTATTTTCCGGGCAATTTATTTGCATAAGCTTTTTCAGAAAAAGGATTTTAATCTATCTTTGCGAGGAATTTGAAAAGATAGTTAGATTATGAATTGTATGAAAGGTGCATGTTGCACGCTATTGTCACTGTTGTTTTCCTTGACAGTTTCTTCCGGTTGCAAGGAAAAAGATATGTCCATGAAGATGAACGAGCCTCATAATATAAAAGGTGTAATTAGCTATAAACGTAGTTTCGGTGATTTGAATGATACTCATCTCAGTGTGGCGAAGAAAATAGGAATTCGTCCGTTGGCTTCTCGTTCGGAAGCAGAGGGGCTGGGTGGCAAATTGGTTCAGATAAAACCCTGTGAGCGTTATGCCATGGATTCGCTGACTCACTCCATTCCTTTTCTGATTCCGCAGGCTAGTGCGTTATTGGATACAATAGGAGCCAATTTTTTGGATTCATTGAGTTGCAAAGGATTGAATCCTAATCAAATCATTGTTACTTCTGTACTTCGTACGGCAGATGATGTGAAACGTCTTCGTCGTCGCAATGGAAATGCTTCTGCCAATTCAGCTCATGCTTTTGGGACAACTTTCGATGTCAGTTACCGTCGGTTTTGTAAAGTGGAAGACCCGGATGGACGTCCTATGCAGGATGTTAGTCCGGATACGCTGAAGTTGGTATTGGCCGAGGTACTCCGTGATCTTCGGAAATCGGACAAATGCTATATTAAATATGAGTTGAAACAGGGATGTTTTCATATAACAGCCCGCTGATTTATTGAATTTTCACTTGGTCGGAGGCTTTACGATGCGGTATTTCATATATTTGGCTTATGATGGAACGAATTATCACGGTTGGCAGATTCAGCCCAATGGTGACAGTGTACAGGAAACATTAATGCGTGCTCTTTCTACTTTTCTCCGTCAAGAAATAGAGGTAGTGGGAGCGGGACGTACTGATGCCGGTGTGCATGCGCGTCTCATGATCGCGCATTTTGATTATGACCGGGAGTTGGATTGTGTTCAGATAACGGAGAAATTGAATCGCTTGCTTCCTCCCGATATAGCGGTTTACGCTGTAAAGCGGGTGAAGGATGATGCGCATGCCCGTTTTGACGCGACTTATCGTACTTATAAGTATTATGTGACTACCCGGAAAGATCCGTTTAACCGTCACTATGCCTGGAGGCTTTTTAATTCATTGGATTTTGAGAAAATGAATGAGGCTGCCCGTGTATTGTTTGATTATACTGATTTTACCAGTTTCAGTAAATTGCATACTGATGTGAAGACGAATAATTGCCGGATTATGCATGCTGAATGGACGCAGGTGAGCGGGACAGAATGGGTATTTACTATTAAAGCTGACCGTTTTTTACGGAATATGGTAAGGGCTGTGGTAGGTACGTTGGTAGAAGTGGGACGTGGTAAAATGACTGTGGATGAGTTCAGGAAAGTGATAGAGGATAAAGATCGTTGTAGTGCCGGGAGTTCTGTTCCGGGACATGCCTTGTTTTTGGTAGATGTGGGATATCCGGAAGAACTGTTTATTGTTTCTCCGTCAGATATTTCCAATATCTGACAGGCATATCTTGCCGGTGTTTTCTGGATTCCAACGTTCTTTGATGCAAATGGACTTGAAATATGTTTTCCAAAGTTTCTGAAACAATTTCTCATCATTGTCCATCAATGTTTCATTTAGCATTCCTGTGACCAGATGCGCTTGGCGGGGGTCTTCAAATGTTACTTCTTCCATCTCCGTCAGATTATAGTAATATCCATATTGTCGCTTCACATCATAAATGAGCCAACGCTGGTCGGCAAACCGGTCTTTGAAATGATCCACAGCCAGTGGCAGTGCGTTGAATTGAGGCTCTACGGCTGCAAAGAAAGTTCCGTCCGCAGCTTTTTGGAAACGGACGAACTGCATGAGGTGTACTCGTTCTCCATCTACTCTTTTATAGATTTTCGCAAGCTCCAGCACATCAGGATCGGCAAAGTTGGTTTCGATGGAATGAGGAGAGTTTATGGCCTTCCGGATATAGCGGAAAAGCATTTCGTCCACCTTTGGTAATTCTGATAACCAGCAGCAGGTCAGGCAGAACAGGGCATGCTTGGAGATTTTTTTCTGTAATCCGCGCCACACTCGTCCGGCTTTCTCTTCATCAGTGGCTATGTGTATGGCTTCATCATAAAATAAGGGTAGCGGCTCGCCTTCCATCAAGAGCGAGTCTGGAAAGGTTTTGCGGAAGTAGGCATCGAAAATGCAAGTCAGCAAGCCTTCAAATGTATGGTCATAGATAAACAGAATCATTCGTTATCAGTGAAGTTTAGTATTAATTGGCGTTCGTCCACTTTCTTTTTGGGTTTGGGTACTAACAGTCTGCGTACTCCTGTCGGGGTCAGTTCATTAACAGTTCGGGTGGGGAGTTCGTTGCAGGTTATGAAGTATTGCGCTTTTTTCATCACTACACCTATTTTTTTCAGTTCATAGAATCCCAGTTTGGAGAAGCGGCGTGATGCGATGATTTGTCTTGCCGATTTGATTCCGATGCCCGGTACTCTGAGAATCATTTCGTAATCTGCCTGATTTATATCTATCGGAAATAGTTCGGGATGCCGTAATGCCCAACCTAGTTTGGGATCGATTTCCAAATCCAGGTCGGGATAGGAGTCATCTACTATTTCTTCTACTTTAAATTGATAGAAACGTAACAGCCAGTCGGCCTGATACAAACGGTTCTCCCGTACCAATGGCGGCTGTTTCAGTGCCGGAAGTCGTTTGTCGTATGTATTTACGGATATATATCCTGAGTAGTAAACGCGCCTCATGGTGGGGTGTTGGTAGAGTGAAGAAGAAAGATAAAGGATGTCTTTGTCTGATTCGGTTGTGGCACCGACAATCATCTGGGTGCTTTGTCCGGCAGGAACGAAGCGTGGAACATGGCGGAATTTTTTCCGGTCTTCCTTATTGGTAAGTACTCCCTGCTGGATATAGCGCATGGGCTGGTACACACTTTTGTGATCTTTTTCGGGAGCCAGTAATTTCAGATTCTCTTCTTTGGGAATTTCTATGTTTACACTGAGGCGGTCAGCGTAGAGTCCGGCTTCATTAACTAGTTCGCGACTGGCTCCGGGGATGCTTTTCAGGTGAATATATCCGTTGAATTTGTGTACTAACCGCAGGTCTTTGGCAACACGTACCAACCTTTCCATGGTGTAATCCGGATTGCGTACAACGCCGGAGCTGAGGAAAAGCCCTTCTATATAGTTGCGCCGGTAGAATTCGATGGTGAGGTCTACCAGTTCGCTTACCGAAAGTGTGGCACGGGGAATGTCATTACTTCTTCTATTGATACAATAGGCACAGTCATATATGCAATAATTGGTCAGCATAATTTTCAGCAAGGATATGCAACGACCGTCCTCGGCGAAGCTGTGGCATATTCCCCAGCCGCCTACGGTGTTTCCCAATGTGCCTGATTGGTTACGGCGCACAGTCCCACTACTGGAGCAGGAAACATCATATTTGGCAGATTCTGCTAGTACTTTCAATTTGGCAAGGACATTCTCATTCATTTAATCAGAATATTTCTGCCAAAAATACAGATAGTCTTTGGAATGGGCAAACGGTTTGGCATTTTCTCCGTTAATTTTTAACTTCTTTGTTGGATTATACTGTTCCTTTTTTCTAATTACAATATAAGCCCGCTTGCTTTAAGCAGGTGTGTATTGGTGGTGACTATAATTCTTTTAACTTCTTTGTGGAGAATATATGGGGTATTGGAACGGGGATGAACTCTGTATGAATTCCATCGCTTTTTTTATGTTAAGATGCTACTTAAACATTAGTTTATGTAATATAAATTAAGGCGGTTTGCAAATTATTTGTTAATTTCGCACTTAATTTTTAATGTTTAATATAAAAAAATATTTATGGAGTGGTTTAAGAAAAAAATGAGAGTCTTTCTTTTTGTCTGTTTGTTATTCCCTTTTTATAGTTATGCGGCAAAGATTTCTTTGTCTATAAGTGGTAAAATAGAAGATCATTCAGCAATGCTTTATTTTCCTGACGGGAGAGAACTTCCTATTTCAATAGATGCTTCAGGAAAGGGAGAATTGGTAGTCGATGTTACGGAGCCTGTTTATGTGGCATTAGGTTATCATTATATAAGTCGTACTTTGTTGCTTACACCTGATACAGATATACAAATTTCTTTTGAAAATAAAAAATTTGGAGAACGTGTAGCCATTACAGGCACAGGTTCACAAGTAAATATCTATTTGAATAACGGACGTTTGAAAGCAGCAGAAAATTGATGATATGGCATTAGGAGAAAAAGCGTTCTTTTTGAAAATGGATAGTATTTTGAATGTAAATCTGCAAGAGTTGGATCATGCCGGATTATCAGAGGAAATTAATGAAATGGAGAAAATACGTTTGAAATATTTTACTTGTGCTACATTGCCTTCTTATCCTTATTTCCATATGCGTATAGCTAAGGATTCTACTTATGAAGCTTCTTTAGAATATTGGAGTAAGTTACAGGAGTTGATAGTTATGGATGCTTCTTTGTTGCGATATGACGAATTCCGTTCATTTTTGGTTGAGGCGGTAAGCAGAGTGGCAAGAAAACAATACCCGGAATCAAAGTCTTTGGATGCGGTAGTCCGATATGTGGAATCGGAAGTGAAGGAGCCTGGTATTGCAGAGTTCTTAATAAATAAGAATGTATATGCTTATGTAGAGAGATATGGACTTGATTCTGCTGATGCTTATTGTGCTGTGTTCGATCGGTATGTAAAATCACCGCTATTGGTGAAGAATTTTGAGACATTGTGCAATCGTTGGCGCAAATTGTCGGTAGGAGCTCTTTCTCCAAATTTTAACTGTACGGATTTGTCTGGTAAAAAAGTTTCTCTTTCTGATTTTAAGGGAAAGTATGTATATATAGATATTTGGGCTACTTGGTGTGGTCCTTGCCAACGTGAAATTCCACATTTGCAAAAGTTAGAAGAAAAATACCATGGAAAAGATATTTATTTTGTTAGTATCTCATGTGATAATAACAAAAAAGCATGGGAAAATAGAGTGAGGGCTGGTTTAAAGGGTATTCAGTTGCATTTTGTAAATGGAGATACATTTATGAATGACTACATGATAAAGGGGATTCCCCGTTTTATTCTTTTAGATAAGGAAGGAAAAATTATATCGGTGGATATGAGTCGTCCTTCTGATCCCAAAACAATAGCTAAATTAGATGAATTACTTAACTGACTTTTATATTGATAAATTTTTTTAATTTTATGAGTGAAGAATCAGTAAACTCAAGAAGGTGCAAAGGGGGAAATCTGTTTTTTTCAAGAATTCTTTTTTGTATTTGTTTGTGTGGACCGGTAGCTTATGCGTTGGCAGAGGAAAGTACTGTCGTTTCAGAAATACGGCAGAATGAAAAAAAATCTATTTCGGGAGTGGTTACAGATACTAATGATGAACCGTTGATTGGAGCGACTGTATTGGTAAAAGGAACTCAGAATGGTACCGTAACAGATGTGGATGGACGTTTCCATCTGAAGGTAAACAGTGGGGAAACACTTGTGGTTTCATATATTGGTATGAAATCAAAAGAAGTGGCGGTTGTGGATGGAAAGAAAGAGCTTTTTATTCGGTTGGATGCGGACACTGAAATGTTGGATGAAGTGTTGGTTACTGGATATCAGACTTTGTCGAAAGAACGTTCTACGGGTGCGTTTTCTAAAGTTTCTACTGAAAAGTTAGAGTTGAAACGTATGGATAACTTGTCTTCTATGCTTGAGGGACAAGTGGCTGGATATGTGAATGGACAGATTCGTGGTGTCACAACCATGAATGCTGTCGCGAATCCGATGGTCGTGATTGATGGATTTCCTGTAGAAAATACAACATTAGACAGAATAGGGCAGACAACTGAAAATATGCCTGATTTAAATCCGGAAGATATTGAAAGCGTAACAGTGCTGAAAGATGCTGCTGCTGCTTCTATCTACGGTGCGCGAGCTGCTAATGGCGTGATTGTGATTACTACGAAAAAGGCTAAAGAAGGTAAAGCGGAAGTAAGTTTTTCTTCTACCTTTACAGTGCACCCTTATTCTTATTATAAAAAAAATCGGACTAATGCGGCTGATGTTATTGCTATGGAACGTGAATGGGCGACTATGGCATTGAGTACGCCTGAGGCTGCGGAGATGCAGGCTGCCGATTTGCGTGAAAACGGACCATATCCTAGTTTGGGAGTTAATACTTTGTTAGATATGTACACTGGGAAAATCAGTATGGCTGAGGGAGATAAAATTCTGAATCAGTTGGCTTCCTACGGTTATCAATATTATGATCAGGCAGAAAAATATGGTAAGCGTAACCCTTTTTACCAGCAGTATAATTTGAGGGTAGGTAAAACAACAGAGCGTAATTCTTTTAATTTCTCTACTACTTATTGGGATAATGATTATGAGGATATAAATCATAGTGATTGGAAATTAGGTATCAATATTACTAATTCATTACAGCTAACCAATTGGTTGCATTTTGATACAGGCGTTTTATCTGAAATATGGCAAAGAGAAGAACCAGTCATATGATTTGTTTGATCCGGGCTTTTCTGTCATGCCTTATGATCCGTTGGTCAATGCAGATGGAAGTTATTTTTGTGGCACCTTCACAAAGTGACAAGTCACGTCGTGATTTAGTGGATCAATATGGGCTGTATTCAGAAGATCTCGTGCCGATGGATGAGTTGAATTATGCTCTTAATACAACCAAAACTTTTGAAACCCGCGCTTATGCTAAGTTGAAGTTTGATTTGACTTCTTGGTTGAATTACAATGTGATGTTCCAATATGAAACAAGTGATTCGGATTATGAATCATTGGGTGAGAAAGAGTCAAATTTTATGCGTAAGCGTATTAATGATTTTACCAGCAAATCACCGAATGGCAGTTCTTTGGTATATAATCTGCCGAATGGAGATTCGTTTCATACGTTGAAGAACAGCAAACATAGTTATAACTTCCGTCAACAGTTGAGTCTTGATAAAACATTTGATGAAAAGCATAATTTAGTATGGATATTAGGACAGGAAGTGCGCCATTCATTGATTAATTTTGATGAAAATACGGTATACGGATATGATCCGGAGCTTAAAACATGGCAAAATTATAATATGAAAGATTTGGCTTATTTTTCGGGCTTGTTAGGATCTGCTCAGTTAGATCAGAATAGTATTGCTTCGTCTCGTGAATTGCTTAATCGTTTTGTTTCCTTCTATTCGAATGCATCGTATACGTATGATGATAAATATGTACTTTCTGGAAGTATTCGTTGGGATCGTTCGAACTTGTGGGGAACTAATTCGAAATACCAGAATAAACCTTTATGGTCAGTCGGGGGAAGTTGGAATATCTATAAAGAGAAATTCTTTCAAGCGGATTTTGTAGACATGTTGAAATTACGCGCTTCATACGGTATTGGTGGTAATATTGGGCGTAATACAGCTCCCTATCTGATAGCTTCCTATTATGATTCCAGCCTTGTGGATGGTATGGCAGGGTCTGTGAATACTCCTCCCAATAAGGATATCCGTTGGGAAAAGACAACGACTGTGAATGTAGGTGTAGATTTTGCTTTGTTCCGTCATCGTCTGTCGGGAACAATAGAGTATTATAATAAATATAGTGTTGATCTACTTGCTGCTATAAATGGTAGTCCTACACAAGGGTTTGGCTATACAACGTTGATGACGAATAATGGAAAAATGGTAAACCGGGGAGTGGAAATCACTTTGAGCGGAGAGATTATCCGTCAGAAGGACTTTAGTTGGAACGCTTCATTGTTATATGCATTTAATCGTAATAAAGTAAAAACACATCAGTGTGCAACCAAGTTTGTGGGATAGCCGTATAAGTATGCCTACCAGTTATCCTATGGTTGGAAAACCATTATATGGTATTTATGCGTATAAGTGGGCTGGATTGAATGAGAATGGTGATCCACAGGTATATGATGCGGAAAATAATGTCACTTCAGGTCCTGCACGTGATTATCATGCATTGGTTTATTGTGGTACGACTGTTCCTATACATAATGCTTCGTTAACCAATGTATTACGTTATAAAGGTTTTGAATTTTCAGCAATGCTGATATTGGATGCAGGTCACAAGTTGCGGTCAAGCAATATTCCAAGCATTAATATGTCGAACGGACGTATTACATCTACTGCTAAGGGTATAGTGGACCGTTGGACTCAGCCTGGGGATGTAACGGACGTACCACGTCTGCTTTTCTCTAATGATACGGAGAATTTTAATACACACCGTACGGAATTATATCGTTATTCGGATTTGTTTGTGTATGATGCATCAAATATTCGTTTGAGTAATATTTCATTGGCGTACAGAGTTCCGGCCCATTGGTGCAAGAAAATTTCTCTTTCCGGCGCTCGTCTTCAGTTCAATGTAGAGAATGTAGCAACATTTGCTTTTGATAGTAAAGCGAATTACGATTTAGGCGGTAAAGTGAAACCGAATTATGTATGGGGATTGTATTTGAATTTTTAAAGGATGAATAATATGAAAAAACAAATGATAAAGATAAGCAGTCTGCTTTTTGTTATGGTGGCTATGATGCTTTCCGCTTGTGATGATTATTTGGATGATGTGCCGAAAGGGCAGAAGATTCCGAAGACATGGGAAGACTATAATGCTTTTATCCGAAATAATTTTTCCTACCATTTTCTTGATCCCGATCAGCTTGCGGTATTAGCAGGAGATATATTTAAACTTCCTTCTGCCGTAACTAGTCCGTCGTTAACACGTGCCAATTATTACGCAGATGAATCTGTAAATCGAATAGACTTAATGACAGGCAATGATAAGAACCCTTATTTTAATGCTTATGAGGGACTTTTTGCGTGGAATCTAATCGTAGAGGATGTACCGGATGCGACAGAATGTACGGAGGTTCAGCGCCGTCAGTTAATAGCTCAGGGACGTGTTCTTAGAGCCATGCATTATTTTTATTTGGCTAATTTTTATGCTGACCAGTATGATGAGGCTACTAAGGATAAACTGTCAGTTCCTTTGATAACTTCGGCTTCTGTGGAGGCTCCGTCGCCGCAGGTAACTTTGCAAACAATCTATGAGTTTATGCTTGATGATTTGAATAAGGCGGTTGAAGATCTGCCTGTACATAGTGAGTCGATTCTTCATCCTAATCGGGCACTTGGATATGGTATGTTGGCTCGAGTGTATTTGTCTATGGGGGATTATGACAATGCTTTGAAGAACGCTTCATTGGCATTGGAGCAAAATGACCAGCTTTTAACTGGATAGATCTTTATGAGGCGGATAAGGAGCGCTATGATGATCCCAAGAATTATACATCAGGGGTAGCCGGTAATCCTGAAACAGATAATGTAGAGAATTATATTTATTGTTATGGATCTTCCACTTCAGGCTGGACTGGCTTGAATAACACAAGCTACGCTATTTCTCCTGAACGGGCGGCTCGTTTTGAAAAGGGGGATACTCGTCTGCTGCTGACCCATTGGAAATCCAGAGTGTCATCTTCCGGTATTCCTTATTATGCGGGTATCTATGCTTTGGAAATGAATAAAGGAGGTATGCGTTCACCTGAAATGTATTATATAAAGGCCGAATGTTTGGCTCGTAAAGGGGGAGAAGCTAATATTAGAGAAGCAATGGAACTGGTGAATAAGGTGAGAAAAACACGTATTCTTCTTGAGTTTTATCAAGATTGGACTGCTGCAACAACGAAAGAAGCAGTGGAAAAAATAATAAGAGATAAAGAGAGTGAATATATCCAGACTCAGGTTATATATTGTGATTATAGACGTTTGAATAAGGATCCGGAGTATGCCCGTACTTTTCCACGCACTATTGAAGGAAAAGAGTATATTCTAAAGTCTGATTCGCATTTATGGATTATGCCTTTTCCGCGTGAAGCCGTATCTAATCCTGGAAATGGAACGATTACACAGAATGTGGAAAAGTAATAAAGCGATAATTTTGCGATAGAATTTATATTATCGATAGGAGTATTCTGAAAAGATTAAGAAATATCCGGATATCCTATAGAGAGAAACAAAAAGGGCGGAACAAAAAATCCGCCCTTTTCTCGTTTTATTATTTTTCAAATTGGATTAGTGGCAATGTCCGCATCCACAGTTGTTTTCATCACTACAACCATCACCGCATCCACCTCCGCAGTCACCACAACCACAGCCGCATCCTTCTCCACTCATCATTTTTACCATTTCCTGAATTTCTTCATTAGTGGCTGTGCGGGATTCTACTACTTCACCTTCAAAAGTGAGATCTTTACCTGCATGAGGATGGTTTAAATCTACAGTAACAGTGTCATTGGTTACTTCGCTTACGGTAGCGTAGAAGTGATGGCCTTCATTGTCCTGTAAGGGAATGACAGCCCCCGGGAAGATACGTTCTTCATCAAAAACACCATCAATGGTGAACATATCTTTAGATACAGTGCGCACACCTTCGGGCATATATTCTCCGTAGGCTTCTGCGGTAGGAATGACAAATTCAAATTTATCACCCTTCTTCAAGGCTGTTATTTCTGTTTCAAAGCGTTCCAGTGTGGTTCCTAAGCCGGATATGAACTGGAAAGGATGTTCTACAGTTGCTTCTTCTACCAATGTTTTCTGGCCGTCTTGCATTACATAAAGTTTGTATGCTACGGTGATGTACTTATTTTCCATGTTTTCTTATTATAATAATGTAATATAAACTACTTACGTAAGTTTTCCGTTGGCAAAGATACGAATTAATTCCCCTTAATCCTTTGTTATTACGTTTATATTACATAAATTTGTTATTATGATACTATAAATGCATTTTCGGTGGCGTTTAATCCTTGATATAAATCAATTAACTGCTCGTTTTGATAGATGTTTGCTTTAATTAACAGATATATGACAACATGTTATAAAGCATGTTGTTATATTTGCAACGTAAAGAGAAAGAGATAACGAGATTGTTTTTAAAAGGTATTATTTAGTTCTTAGGTACTAAGTAAATTGTTTTTAGGTTTAACAAATTAAAATTTTAGGTATTATGAAACGTTTAGTATTGTTGGTTGTAGTGGCATTAGGAATGTCAGCTACAAGTTTTGCAGGAGAAAGTAGAAGGTAAAGATTGGAAGGTAGATGTTAACGTCGCAAAGTTGAGCAAATATTTGAATCTGGATGCACGTCAGATGGAGGAGGTTGCTAATATTTCTGATTATTTTGCTGACAAAGTGCAAAGCGCAAGCTACGCAAAAGAAGCTAAACAAGGTAAAAAATTGCGTGAAGCCGTATATGGAAACTTCAAACTGATGAAACGTACATTGACAAATGAGCAGTACAAGAAGTATGTGCAGTTGTTGAATGTCACATTGAAAAACAAAGGGTTGGATTCCTATATGGAAGATGCGGTGAATAAATAAATTTATAAAGTGAAATAAATGAATAGAAAAGAGAGTGCATTGGTTTGTATTCTCTTTTTTATTTATCCGTCGGAAGATATAGTGTATATTTGTGATAAAATGATTGTTTAAAGCCCGATTTAGTTACGAATGATAATTTATAAGAAAAAAAATCTTCATTTTATTTGTTTGTTACAAAAAACGCTACCTTTGCAGTCGTTAAAGAAACAAAGAAAACAGATATATGAATATTACTACTCTAAATAACCTGGCAGTCCTGCATATTATTCGCGTCGTGGTGGTCACACTGGGAGCGTGAGAAAGGTTGTGTATGTGTAGTTGTACATATAAAGAAATAATTGAAAGCCTTTCTCACATGGTGAGGAAGGCTTTTTCAATAAGTATAGGACGTTATAGATTTAGAATAAGATGAAGAATCAGTTACGCAGTTCGTTTAGCACACAGGGTCGCCGTATGGCAGGAGCGAGAGCTTTATGGGTAGCTAACGGCATGAAAAAAGAAATGATGGGCAAGCCCATTATAGCCATAGTAAATTCGTTTACACAGTTTGTTCCGGGACATACCCATCTGCATGAAATAGGTCAGCAAGTGAAAGCCGAGATCGAAAAACTGGGATGTTTTGCAGCAGAGTTCAATACAATTGCCATTGATGACGGAATAGCTATGGGACACGATGGTATGCTATATTCACTGCCCAGTCGTGATATCATTGCCGACAGCGTGGAATATATGGTGAATGCTCATAAGGCGGATGCAATGGTGTGTATCAGTAATTGTGACAAAATCACTCCGGGTATGCTGATGGCTGCCATGCGGCTGAACATACCGACTGTTTTTGTATCGGGTGGTCCTATGGAGGCAGGAGAATGGAATAACCAGCATCTTGATTTGATAGACGCCATGATTAAATCTGCTGATGCATCGGTCAGCGATGAGGATGTGGCTCAAATAGAAGATAATGCGTGTCCCGGCTGTGGATGCTGTTCAGGTATGTTTACGGCTAATTCCATGAATTGTCTTAATGAGGCTATTGGTCTGGGACTTCCGGGTAATGGCACTATTTTGGCAACTCATGCCAACCGTACTCAGTTGTTTAAAGATGCGGCTGCTCTGATAGTGAAGAATGCTTATAAATACTATGAGGAAGGAGATGACAGCGTGTTGCCACGCAGCATTGCTACTCGTGATGCTTTTCTGAATGCCATGACATTGGATATTGCAATGGGTGGTTCCACCAATACTGTGCTCCATCTTTTAGCTATCGCCCACGAGGCGGAAGTAGATTTCAAGATGGATGATATTGATATGCTTTCACGCCATGTGCCTTGTTTGTGTAAAGTAGCTCCGAACACACAGAAATATCATATCCAGGATGTGAACCGTGCCGGCGGTATCCTTAATATATTGGGAGAATTATCCAAGGGTGGTTTGCTGAAAACCGATGTGAAACGAGTGGACGGTCTGACATTGGCGGAAGCTGTCGAAAAATATAATATATGTAAGAAGGAAGTGGATACTGAAGCAAAACGTATCTATTCAAGTGCTCCGGGAAACAAATTCAATATAAAGCTGGGTTCTCAGAATGCTGTTTATAAAGAACTGGATACAGATCGTGCCAATGGTTGTATCCGTGATTTGCAACATGCTTATAGTAAGGACGGAGGTTTGGCTGTTTTGAAAGGGAACATTGCACAGGATGGTTGCGTAGTGAAAACAGCCGGAGTGGATGAAAGTATTTGGAAATTCTCGGGACCTGCCAAGGTGTTCGATTCGCAGGATGCTGCTTGTGAAGGTATTCTAGGAGGAAAGGTAGTCAGCGGAGATGTTGTTGTTATCACTCATGAAGGTCCGAAAGGTGGTCCCGGTATGCAGGAAATGCTTTATCCTACTTCTTATATCAAATCCAAGCATTTAGGAAAAGAATGTGCTCTGATTACCGACGGACGTTTTAGTGGAGGAACCTCGGGATTAAGCATCGGGCATATTTCTCCCGAAGCTGCAGCGGGTGGTAATATCGGAAAAATAGTGGATGGTGATATAATTGAAATCGATATTCCGAACCGCAGTATCAATGTGAAACTGAGCGACGAAGAATTGGCCGCCCGACCGATGGCACCGGTGACCCGCGACCGTAAAGTTCCTAAAAGCTTGAAGGCATACGCTAGTATGGTAAGTTCTGCAGATAAAGGAGGAGTGAGAATCATTGACTAAATTAGAAATTAAAAATTGAGAATAAAAAACAGTTTCGTTGTCATCGGCCAGTTGTCCGGCATCGTATTTTTTTGAATCTCAATTCTCAACTAAACAATTATGGCAAAAGAAAAGATAACAGGAGCAGAGGCGATGATGCGTTCTTTGGAGTATCAAGGAGTAAAAACTCTTTTCGGATATCCCGGAGGTTCTATCATGCCTACTTTTGATGCTTTATATCATCATAAAGATACATTGAACCATATATTGGTCCGTCATGAACAGGGAGCTGCCCATGCAGCACAGGGATTTGCCCGCGTATCCGGGGAGGTTGGTGTCTGTTTGGTGACTAGCGGACCCGGTGCGACAAATACCATCACCGGCATTGCCGATGCTATGATTGACAGCACGCCTATTGTGGTGATTGCCGGACAGGTAGGAGCTTCTTTTGGGTACGGATGCTTTTCAGGAAGTAGATCTGGTGGGTATCACTCAGCCTATTACCAAATGGAGTTACCAAATTCGCCGTGCGGAAGATGTAGCTTGGGCTGTAGCCCGTGCTTTCTATATAGCCAAAAGCGGACGTCCCGGTCCTGTTGTTCTGGACTTTGCCAAGAATGCACAAGTGGAGATGGTGGATTATGAACCGATGAAGCTTGATTTTATCCGTAGTTATGATCCGGAACCTAATCCTGATAAGGAATCTCTTCAGGAGGCTGCCGAATTGATAAACAATGCCCAAAGGCCATTAGTGTTGGTAGGGCAGGGGGTAGAGTTGGGTAATGCACAAGATGAGTTACGTGCATTCATAGAAAAAGCCGATATGCCTTGTGGCTGTACTTTGCTGGGACTTTCGGCTATACCGACTTCGCATCCTTTAAATAAAGGAATGTTAGGTATGCATGGAAATCTGGGGCCCAATGTCAAGACTAATGAATGTGATGTGTTGATTGCCGTAGGTATGCGCTTTGACGACCGTGTAACCGGAAAATTAGATACATATGCTAAACAGGCAAAGGTGATTCATTTGGATATTGACCATTCTGAAATAGACAAGAATGTAAAAGTGGATGTACCCGTATTAGGTAATTGTAAACATACGCTAGCTATGCTGACGCAACTTATCCGGGAGAATAAACATTCCGAATGGATTGATAGCTTTGCTGAATATGAAAAGACGGAATATGAACATGTTATCAGTAAAGAAATTCATCCTGTTGACGGGGCGTTGAATATGGGTGAAGTGGTGCGTGCGGTGAGTGAGGCTTCGAATAATGAGGCCGTACTGGTGACAGATGTGGGACAGAACCAAATGATGGCTGCTCGTTATTTTAAATACAGTAAGAACCGCAGCATCGTAACTTCAGGTGGATTGGGAACAATGGGATTCGGTCTTCCCGCTGCTATAGGCGCTACTTTCGGTTGCCCGGATCGTACTGTATGCGTATTTATGGGTGATGGCGGTTTGCAGATGAATATTCAAGAATTGGGAACTATCATGGAGCAAAAAGCGCCGGTAAAGATTATTTTGTTGAACAATAACTATTTGGGTAATGTTCGTCAGTGGCAAGCTATGTTTTTCGGTCATCGTTATTCATTTACTCCGATGTTGAATCCGGATTACATGAAGATTGCCGAGGCATACGAGATTCCTGCCCGTCGTGTCATGAAGCGCGAGGAATTGCAGGATGCTATCCATGAGATGCTGGCTAATGACGGGCCGTTCCTGTTGGAGGCTTGTGTGATAGAAGAGGGAAATGTATTGCCGATGACACCTCCGGGAAGCTCGGTGAATCAGATGTTACTGGAATGCTAATTTAATAATTATGGATAAGACATTATATACATTAATCGTTCATTCAGAAAATATCGCCGGTTTGCTGAATCAGATTACGGCTGTGTTTACTCGTCGCCAAATCAATATCGAAAGTCTTAATGTTTCTGCGTCTTCCATCAAGGGAGTGCATAAATATACTATTACTGTCTGGACTACTCAGGATGTGATAGAAAAGGTGGTGAAGCAGATTGAGAAGAAAATAGATGTTTTGCAGGCACATTATTTTACTGATAGTGAGATTTATCAGCATGAGATTGCTTTGTACAAGGTTTCTACTCCTGAATTTCAGGAGAATCCTATGGCATCTAAAGTTATCCGCCGTTATAGTGCCCGCATTGTAGAAGTAAATCCGGTTTTCTCTATTGTTGAAAAGAATGGAATGAGTGAGGAAATTACTGCTCTTTATGAGGAGTTGCGCGGATTGGGATGTGTGTTGCAGTTTGTACGTTCGGGACGTGTGGCGATTACTACCAGCTGTTTCGAGCGTGTGAACGAATATCTGACCCAACGCGAGGAAAAGTATCGCCAGCAAAAAACGGAATAATGATGAGTGAGAATAAAGTAGGAACATACAGATTTGTGGCAGAACCCTTTCACTGTGATTTCAGTGGAAAGTTGACTATGAGTGTGCTGGGTAACCATTTGCTGAATTGTGCCGGCTTTCATGCTGCCGACCGGGGATTTGGAATTGCTACACTCAATGAGAATCATTATACATGGGTACTTTCCCGTTTAGCTGTAGAGTTAGAGAATATGCCTTGTCAATATGAGGGATTCAGTATTCAGACATGGGTGGAGAACGTGTATCGCCTTTTTACAGACCGTAATTTTGCAATTTTGGATAAGGAAGGAAAAGCTGTCGGATACGCCCGTTCCGTATGGGCGATGATCAGTATGGAAACTCGCAAACCAGCTGACTTGCTTACGCTTCACGGAGGTAGTATCACTGATTATGTATGCGATAAGGAATGTCCTATAAGCAAGCCCGGTCGTATTAAGGTGACAGAGAAAACTCCGGTTTCTGAATACCAGACCAGATATAGCGATATTGATATCAATGGTCATGTGAACAGTATTAAGTATATAGAACATATTCTCGACCTGTTTCCTATAGAATTTTTTAAGGAGAAACGGATTAAACGTTTTGAGATGGCTTATGTAGCTGAAAGTTATTATGGTGATATATTGAGTTTCTACCGCGAGGAAGTGGGGGAGAAAGAATATGATATAGAGGTGAAGAAGAATGGCACAGATGTTGTCGTTCGCAGTAAGGTGATATTTATTTAGAATCTAATTTTTAATTTTTAATTTATAATTTAAAATGGCACAATTGAATTTTGGCGGCGTTACAGAAACTGTAGTTATCCGCGATGAATTTCCTTTGGAAAAAGCACGTGAAGTATTGAAAGATGAAACAATCGCTGTGATCGGGTATGGTGTGCAGGGACCGGGGCAGTCTTTGAATCTCCGGGACAATGGTTTCAATGTAATCGTTGGTCAGCGTCCGGGAAAAACATATGAAAAAAGCAGTTGCTGACGGATGGGTTCAGGTGAAACTCTGTTTGGTATTGAAGAGGCTTGTCAGAAAGCGACTATCGTAATGTGTCTGTTATCTGATGCAGCTGTTATGTCTGTATGGCCGACTATCAAACCTTGCTTGACTCAAGGCAAGGCACTTTATTTCTCTCATGGCTTTGCTATTACTTGGAGTGACCGTACAGGGGTAGTTCCTCCTGCTGATATTGATGTGATCATGGTAGCTCCTAAAGGGTCGGGTACTTCACTGCGTACCATGTTCTTGGAAGGTCGTGGTTTGAACTCTTCATACGCTATCTATCAGGATGTAACCGGCAAGGCTTATGAACGTACTATTGCATTGGGTATTGGTATCGGTTCAGGCTATTTGTTCGAAACTACTTTCCAGCGTGAAGCAACTTCTGACTTGACTGGTGAACGCGGTTCTTTAATGGGGGCTATCCAAGGATTGTTGTTGGCTCAGTATGAAGTATTGCGTGAAAACGGACATAGCCCTTCTGAAGCGTTTAATGAAACTGTAGAAGAATTAACCCAGTCATTGATGCCTTTGTTTGCTAAGAATGGTATGGACTGGATGTATGCTAACTGCTCTACTACTGCTCAGCGCGGTGCATTGGATTGGATGACTCCGTTTCATGATGCTATCAAACCTGTAGTTGAAAAGTTATATCACAGTGTGAAGACTGGCAACGAGGCTCAGATTTCTATCGATTCTAACTCTAAACCCGATTATCGTGAAAAATTGGAAGAAGAATTGAAAGCATTGCGTGAAAGCGAAATGTGGCAGACGGCTGTAACCGTACGTAAACTTCGTCCTGAAAATAATTAATAGTTAGTATTTAGTATAGAAAGCGGGGGTGCGATGAGGCATCTCCGCTTTCTTTTATATATATTAATGTTAGTGGTATTGTTTATATCATGTGTAGTCGCTAATTTTGTGAAAACTTGACTTAGACATGAATAATAGATTATCACTTTTATTAATAGGGTGCATATTTCCCTTTCTATCTTTTTATGCACAAAAGAATATGAATCTTCCACCATATTATCCCACAGTAAAAGGTATTACGGATTATGCTGTGTGGCAGCTTGTATATCCGGATTCTTTATTAAAGGCGGATATTGCAGGTGAAGCAGTGTGTACACTCCGCATTGATAGTTTGGGTATTGTCCGTAGTAAATATATTGAAGCCACTCATCCTTTGTTTGCCAAGGCGGCCGAAGATGTGATTGAGGGGATGCGTGAATGGCAGCCTGCAAAGAAAGCGGGTAGAGATATAGATAGTACTGTAGTCTTTCATATTCCTTTTAATCCTGATATTTACAGTGACCGTATTTGGCGGCAGCAGCAAGTTCTGGAATCTTGCAGGGGACAATTTGTCGATTCCATGCCTGTCTTTCCAGATGATATTCGTAGTCTTGTTATGGGAAATATGGGTTGGCCTGATGATAAAGTGGATAAAGCCGTTGCTATTTGCCGTTTTACGGTGAATGAAAACGGGGAGATTATGAATATCCGTGTGATAAAAGGCACTCATCCGGCTTTTGATAAAGAGGCTATACGTATTCTTTCTAATTTTCCCCGGCTGATTCCTGCCATGAAAAACAGCAAACCTGTGCCATATGATTATTTTTTGACTATGCGTTTTTGGAAAGAGGATCTGGAACATTATTTATTGTATAGGGAATGTGCACAGGAAGATTTGGAAAAGACCACTTGGGAGCCTTATAGATACTCTTCTTATCCCGGTGGTACTGTTGCTTTGACGCAATTTATAAATTCTCATCTGAAAATAACTCCCGAAATGAAAGCTACGGGAAAGCAGGGACGGGTGATTTATAGTTTCAATGTGGATATAGATGGTTCAATGAAAGATTTTCGGCTGGTGAGAGGACTTGATCCATTAATGGATGCCGAAGCATTGCGGGTACTTCAATTAGTGAATGAAAAATGGAGTACGGGGTATTATTTCAATTCAAAGAAATGGTATCGGGAGTTTTATGTGAATCAATTCACCATTCCCATTATTTTTAGTTGGTAGCTTATACATATTGCTACTTTGGACTTGAGATTTCGATGTTTTGACAGTTTTTGGAGTACACCTGTAACATTAAGGAGGATTACCGTTCTTGAAGGATCATTTTGTTCTTCGGTCAACTTTCGGAAGTATCTCTGACCTGTCAGTTTTCGATACAGGAACTTCGAGCATATATGCCCTCATGCTCTCATTGTGTGTATAACAGGCTAATTATAAATTACTTATGTGTTGACGGTAAAAATACTTGCTCTCACTTATACTCTCATGCCCTCACTATGTTTTGAAGTTTCTTTTTACATAACATGCTTGTTGTCAGTTATGTATATTTTTTACAGGCTGTTTGTGTTTGATGCAAAGTAGGACATTTTCAGGCTTTTCTATCGTAAGAAGTATGCATGAGAAGGGTTTCTACGAAATGAGGCTTACGATGGAATTTCCGGCAGGGGTAAAAAAGATCAAGACGTTTTTAAAAAAGCTCTTGTTCTTTTTTAAAAAGGCGGTTATCTTTTTTTAAAAGCTCTTGATCTTTTAAAAAAACGTCCTGTCACCAACGACAGGAAGAATATAAAAACAGGCTGTACCAATCATTTGATACAGCCTGTTTTTATATTTATAAGATTATATACTACAGATTAGAAGTACAGATAACGGTCATCTTTCACTTCAGCTTTTTTGTAGAGGTCATTGATGAAACTGCTAGCATAACGTCCTGCCATATTAGACAAGTTGTTTTCTTCGTTTTTAGCATCAAATTCTTCTGCACTTTTTTCTTTGTTATAAACCTGAATCATGTAAACACCTGCATTACCCTTGATAGGACCAGTTAACTTGTTTACTTCAGCTTTGCTTGCATAAGCACCTAAAGCTGGTTCGCTGGCGCGAGTTACTGAAACATATGCCGGAGCAGAGAAAGTGATATGTTTTACAGAATCGCTAACTGCATTTGCCATATTTTTCACTTGGGCAATGCTGTTTGCGCCTTTCATTTCAGCTATCAGTTTTTCAGCTTTTTTATCTTTGATGATTTCTGCTTTCAGCATGTCGGCAACCAAGTTGATATTACGATATCCGGCAGGATTAATCTTTTCAAGAGCAACTACCATCAGGTGATCGTTCTCACCACATTCATACAATGGAGACACTTCACCTTCTTTGGCTGCAAAAATCCATTTCAACGCTTCACGGGTTCCTTTTACACCACCCACACGGTGTTCTGCGCTACGGAAATCAGCACGTTCTAACAAGCGGTATCCGCTTTCTTCTGCATTGGCAACAATCTTATCCATTGTAGTGTTCTGCGCTACGAATTGGCTGAAATCATTGTATGCCTTGTTGTATGTTTCTTTGCTGAATTCAACCGGACGTTTAATCACTGCAACTTTATATTTATCTTTCATGGCTTTTTTATCCAACACTTGAAGAATAACGTTAGCTTGTCCGATCTGAAGATTGCTTAATTCTTTAACATTAGAATTAATCAATGTGTTGATGTATTTAGCATTGTCAGCATCTAATGCAGCACCTTCATAGTTGCGTGCAGTCAACCAGGTTGCTTCACCTGTCTGACCATATTTTTTTGCGATATCAGCAAAGTCAGCTCCATCTTTCAGTGCATTGAAAATACTATCGGCTAAAGTTGCGGTTTAGCAGCATCTTCAGCATATACCTGAATTTGACGATATTGGATTGAATCGGGAGCAGTCTGCTTGGCAATAATTTTAAAAGCATTATATGAATCATCTGCCTGATTATAGTAAGGACCATATACTTCGTTGATAGTTACAGAGTCCAAACGAGCAACTACATCATTAGGATATACAGTCTTGTTGATTGCAATTTCAGAAAAAGGAACAACAGAGCCGGTGGAACGGATGAATGTGTTCATGTCGGCAGCGGTACCTAGCTGGTTGGCATATTCGGTTACTTCATTTAATACTTCTTTGCGATCTTCTTCAGATGGAGTTACCAATACATCAATGTATTTGATATTACGAGTTTCAACCGGCTGTTCGAAAGAACTTTTTTTCTTGTTATACAGATCTTTGATTTCGCTGTTTGAAACCGTGATAGTTGAATCGCTGATAGAAGAATAAGGAATTGCAGCCAGTAAAACGTCTGATTGTTCAGTGCGTGATGTAAACGCATCTTCAGCTGCAACCGGATTTGAGATCAATGATTTTGCAATCAGGTTCTGATATTTTTCAGCTAAAGTAGATTGGATCAAAGTCTTTTCAATAAAATTCCAAAAAGCTCCCATTTTTTGATAGTATTCTACATATTGTGCAGGCATTTTGCTTGCATCCAGGTGAGCGTAATCTACCAGGAATTTTTTCAGCATATCTTTGTCGAAAGCACCGGTTTGCGGATTGCGGAACGGAGTGCATTAATAAGGGGTTAGTACCCTCCTCAATGATTGCTTGAACTTCAGCTTTGCTGACAGTCAGTCCCAATTTTGCAGCTTCTGCTGCGATTAATTGGTTATTTACGTAAGATTGCCATACTTGGTCTTTCACTTGAGTCAGTTGGTCGTCATTTAATGCAGAAACACCTTGTGTCAATTTAATGACTTCTGTGTATTCGTCTACCATTTTTTGATACTCTTGTGCTGTAAGTGTTTTTCCATTCACTTCACCTACGTCTTGTTTACCCTGATGTGGTTGGAGAACCTTCCATGCGTCTCCGGCAATGAATGCGAAGAGGGCAAGTCCGATTACAACGACCAACAGAGGGCCTTTACTTCTGATTGTTTGTAATGTTGCCATTTAATTTTACTATTTTTGTTTATTGTTTTTTTATACTTCATAGATTTAGCGCACGAAGATACAAAAAATGCAGCTTACAAGCTATTTTATTGTGAAAAAAATCTATTATTCGGTTACTTTCAACTTTACTAATTCAATTTTGGTTGCTGTTACTTTAATTATTTTGAAATGGAATTTATCGAAAGTGATCTCTTCATGTATTTTGGGGAAGCTTTGGTATTGGTGCAGGATGAGTCCACCGATAGTTTGGTAATCATCATTTTCCGGTAGGTCAAGTGAGAACAATTCATTGGCTTTTTCTATTTCCAGACGTCCGGAAAGGATGTATTCATTGTCACCGACAGATTTGGCTATGTAAGAAGTCGTGTCATGCTCATCTTCTATTTCACCGAAAATTTCTTCCACTAAATCTTCTAGCGCCACGATGCCGGATGTACCTCCGAATTCATCGACTACTACAGCTAAGGATTTCTTTTGCTGCATGAATAGTTTCATCAGCTTATGCGCTCCCATCGTTTCGGGAGCAATAGGTAGTTGGCGTACACTCTTAGTCCAGTCTGTCTGTTCACGAAACATTTCAGAAGAATGGATATAACCTATAATATTGTCAATGTTTTCTTTATAGACAATGATTTTACTGATTCCGCTTTCAATGAAGCGGGCTTTTAGTTCTTCTATGGGAGTTCCATATTCTATGGCAACAATTTCGGTTCTAGGTACCATACAATCCCTAATTCTGATATTCGAAAAATCTAGTGCATTTTGGAATATCTTGACTTCGGTGTCTATGTCTTGTTCATTTTGAACATCTTGTATACTGCTTTGAATAAAGTAATCTAGATCGACTTTGGTAAAAGCTTTTTCATTGGCTTCTTTATTTGTTTTAATGCCTATAATGTAAAGTAATATATTGGATATTCCCGAAGCAAACTTGCTGATGGGATAGAGCAAGACATAGCAAATGTAAGTGGGAACTGCAAAAATATTCAGAGTGAAATTGGGATTAATCTTAAATAAGGTTTTAGGCAGGAACTCTCCTGTGACCAAGATGATTAATGTGGAAATAATTGTTTGGATCAGTACTAATAAAAAGTGGTTGTCTATCAATCCTGCCAGCAAGTTTTGTTCAATGACTTGTGCCATCAATATACCGTAAATGACCAAAGCGATGTTGTTCCCTACCAACATGGTAGAGATAAAATTGTTCGGATTATGAAAGAAGATGGAAAGTATACGTGAATTTATGCTTTGGCTGTTACGATCCATTTCAAAACGTAATTTATTGGATGAAACAAAGGCTATTTCCATGCCGGAGAAAAAAGCGGAAAAAGCCATTGTGATAAGAATTTGTATAATAATACCCATAATAGTGAGTGAATTAGCGTATCGAATCAGTTCTGGTGCTATTTGCAACAGCTTTTGTACTGTCTGCTGGTGCTGTATCTTCTACAGTGAAAATACCTGTGTTATTATAAATTTGATATTCTGTCATTTGCTGGTTGGATTCAAATCCATAACCGGTAATGATTTTGTCTTCTTGTTCAATGCGGATAAATTTGTCAGAATAGACCCTTTCCTGTTTTTCATCCCAAAAGAGCAGGTCTGTGTCAAATTTGTCGCCTCTTTGGCTGCGGATATGCACATTGCTTCTCAATTCCCAAAGTTTCTTTTTCTCGTAGTAATAGGCTGTATCGGCTTTTATGCTGGCATCAATATGGAATAGGGAATCAAACTTTTCCAGATAAACTCCTTTTTCAAAAGCCCAATAAGGAGGGTTCTTTTTATCATAAATTTCCCATTCTTCTGTGATAATTTTGTAGCGGGTAATACCGGAATCGGATATAAGGGTAGTAACCCCCAATGTTTTCATGCTAGGCAATGAATCTCTTTCTGTAATAGCTTCCGCCAGATTTTTTTCGCCTCCTGAGCATGCTGGGAATAAAACAAACATAACAGTTGCCCAAATGGCAACTGTTATGTTTAGAAATATAAAGTGTGATTCTTGTTTTTTTTCAGACGACATAATTATCTGATAGTTGTTGTTTCACCAATCCATCCACCGATTGTAACAGAGTCACCTTTCTTCAAGCTGAGGAAGAACAAGTCTGCGTCTTTAGGAGTATGGGCTGCATAAGTACCAATTAGTTTATTTGCTTCTTCAGCAACACTAGGATCTACACTTTTTGCTTTCTGTAATTTGTCGATAACAGCAAAATAAGTACACTTGTTCAATGCGGCTTCATCACTCCAGTTAGGGCTTGATGCATACATATTAGCAATTAAAATGTAAGGCTTACCATTGTTTCCATCCAATGAGATTGACTTCAGTGCATATTGTTTTGCCTTGCTCAACTGTTTTTTGCTGAATAAAATAGCAGCGGTTTTGTATGCATAGTCGGCTTTCTTTAATGGGTCTTGTTCTAAGTTGATAGCCTGATCAAAATAGTCGATACATTTGTCCATATCACCTTTCTTGTAATACATGTATCCGCAACCTACAGCAGTTTCGGCAGTCGGTTCGATGGCATGTGCGGCTTCAGATGCAGCAAAGTAAGCTTCCTGTTCTGTACAGTTTAGCATCTGCATTACAGAAATAACTTGCTTCAGATAATCCAAATTAGTTTTGTTTTGTTCAACTTTCGGAGCATAGATAGCTTGTAGGTTGTCGCAAGTCGCTACACCACTGTTAATGAAAAATGCATCGATATTGTCTTTTGCCACTTTCAATAATTTTTTGTCATTTTCCTTTGTAGCAGCTTTTAAAGCTCCATCAGCAACTCCTGATGCAAACAAGTAATCCTGAATGAATTGTTCTTTGTATGCTTCATCACTCTTCATTTTACGGGCAGCAGCATCCATGAATTCTTGTAATACAAAATAGTCGGAATTTTCTTTTTCAAGTTCAATGGCTTCTTTGAACATGTTGTATGCTTCATTCATGTCCTGTCCACCCATTGTGAAGTAGTCATGTGCCTTCATTCCGATAATTGAACCCTTTGTAGCATCTCTTTTAACCAACTTGTTCAAATCGTCCAGATATTGGATACGCTGGTCGTGAACTTTCATCAGTTCATTGAAGTATTGTGCTTAGCTGCATCTTTTTCACCGGCTATTAAAGCACGAAGAATTTTTGCACCATTAGTATAAGTACTTACTTGAGCTTTGGGGGCTTCTGTAAATACGCTCATCCAAGGAGTATAGGCGTCCTTGAAATTGTTAGTTTTGACATACTCAGTGTAAATACTGATATTTTTCAAGCATCGGATACTGTCTTCACCATGTCCGAATCTTGATCCGTCTGACGCTCCGGTCTGAGCGAAAGAAGCTGTTGTACCTAAGGAAAGAACGAACAGCGCTGTTACCATCTTCATTTTCATCGTATATAAATTTAGTTGTTGTTATTTATTTGCTTCTCTCCATTTATCAATCCACTTTCCATTTCATGAACCAACGTTCATTGAAAGTGAGCCCGATATTGATTCTCAAATAGTTCTCTTCCATTAATCCTTTAAATTTAGGACTGACTTTAATGTATTGTCCGGAAATGTTCAGCATAGATTTACTTTGGAACATGGGAAGTCCGAAACCTACACTGACGCCATATTCGCGTGCACCGTCTTGAAAACTGGTTGCTCCTGTGTCCGGATCAGTATAGCTTACCTTATTATAAGGAGTTGAATAATAAGCTCCCATACGGTAACGGATACGCTTCAGATAGTTGTGGCTGATATAACTTGGTACGAATTCCGCACCAAAAGCTATTTTTGTGCGGTTATTCATTTCCACACTTTCTTTGTTGAACTTGCTCCAAGTCAGATCGGCTGTATTCCATTTTTGTAAAGTATAGTCAACCCCAATCGTCAGGCGGTTGTCATATACATAAGTAAGACCTGCACCAAATGTATGTGGCATTTTAAACGGGTTTGGAATAGTATCGCCAGTTTGTGACTGTACATAAATGGAACCATTACTTTCCGTACCTGTCTGATGATATTTATATGCATCTCCGTGCAAGGTATGTCCCAGTGTATAAACGGCACCTACATTTATTGTGTTTTTCTTGTTTAACTTATAAGTATACTGTAAACCAAAATCCAATTTATAATCACTGATGGAAAATTTGTCTAATTTGATACTACGTGTATCTGTCGCTCCAATAGCTGTCATGGATTGATGGGTAATGTCTCCATAAAGATATGAAATTTGCACCAACAGACAAATTATTAAATACTTTATAACCTAATCCTACAAAAACCTGGTGAAAGCCTCCGTCGCCATTATAAGATTCGACCCACTTTCCGTTATTGTCTACATCCTCAAAATCATGTGTTTTGGAAATGTTGTAACCTACTGTAGAAAATGGAAGAAAACCAACTGTCATTCCCATTTTTTGCCATAGACGGAATTGCATGGCCAAATAGTCAAAACTTGAGTTTTTAGCATTGGTTTTTACATTACCATCCTTGAAGTTCGCATTTTGAAGAGTCATTCCTGCATCGAACAAGAATGTCAATGAATCGATAGCTGTATAAGATGCCGGATTAGACGCGTTGATTTGGTAGCCGTTTCGCAAACCGTATGCTATTCCTCCCATTGCTTTACTGTTACCAAAATTTTGATCAGCTAACTGACCAAAGCCGTAGCGTGTATAGGGAGAATTTGTGCTTGTTTGGGCTACGGCCAGCCCTGTGACTGTGAGTAATATTGACGCACTAATCAGTCTTTTATAATTTATCATTATAGCTTAATATTCTGTTTAAACCTTTCAATACTAAAAATCTATCTGCAAAGATGATACTTTTTAATTTTGTATCAAAAGAAAATTCATCTCCGCCCGTTAAAAAAACCAAAAGCTCCGGATAATTCTTGAAGATGGGTGATATAGCCGCTCATTTCAAATTCCATTCCGCGAATGACTCCTGCCCGGATAGCCGTTTCTGTAGATTGTCCATACATCGGAACTTCTCCTTTAGCGCTTACTTTGGGAAGTTTGTCGGTGAATATGTTCAATGCCTTGAAACGCATACGCATTCCTGGAGAAATATTGCCTCCATGATAGGCTCCGTCAGCGTCAATAAAATCGTATGTGACACAGGTTCCTGCGTCGATAACCAGCACATCGTGTCCAGGCTTCAGCCAGTTTGCTGCGACCACAGCTGCTAAACGGTCCATGCCCAGTGTTTGAGGCGTTTTATATAAATTAGTGACGGGAACAGGGGTTTCATGACTTAATTCGATGATGTTAAAAGGCAATCTTTCCAGTTGGTGCCGGATCGTATTGCTTAGTGTTATGACAGAAGCTATGATACCTCGTTTCAACGGGTATCGGGAGCAAAGCATCGGGAGGCAATCTAAAGAATGATTGGGAGCCACGAAATACTTCAACTAACTCGCCTTTGTCGAATATAGCCAATTTGGCTACTGAGTTTCCTATGTCGATTATTAAATTCACAACTTTGCTTTTTCGGCTGCAAAGTAACGCAAAAAATAAATAGGAATAGCAATAAAAAATGGTATTTGTGAGGAATTAATTAATATTTAGGTGTACTTTTGCATCGGTAAACAGAGAATGGAATTTATGAATAAATTAATTATAGCATTGATATTGTTATTCTTTTCTTGGGTCAATCGGTTAGAGGTCAGGAAGATAATATAAAGGTAAGTCTGATGACTTGTGCTCCCGGTACGGAAATATATGCTTTGTTCGGGCATACGGCATTGCGCTATGAGGATAAGGCACGTGGAGAGGACTGGGTGTTTAATTATGGTATGTTCAGCTTTAATACTCCCCATTTTATCTATCGTTTTGTCAAAGGAGAAACTGATTATGAATTGGGCGTAACCCGTTATCCTTATTTTGAAGGCAGTTATGCTATGCGTGGTTCCTCGGTTTATCAGCAGACATTGAATTTGACTATTTCGGAAAAACAGGAACTCAGAAGATTGCTGGAAGAGAATTATCTGCCGGAGAATAGGGTTTACCGTTATAACTTTTTCTATGATAATTGCACTACCCGTGCGCGTGATGTAATAGAAAGGTGTATTGAAGGGAAGGTTGTTTATTCTGAAGGAAAGGAGGGGCTCTCTTTTCGGGATATTGTCCATCAATATACTAAAGGACACAAATGGGATGAGCTGGGCATTGATATGTGTTTGGGCAGTGAAGCTGATAAGCCTATTGATGCGCGTAAGCAGATGTTCGCCCCTTTTTATTTGCTGGAAGCGGCAAAAAAAGCGACTATAGTAGTAGGTGACAGCGTGCGTCCTTTGATTCTGCATGAAAAGGTGGTGGATGCAGAACCGGAGAATGTTGGTGACGGTTTTCCATTGTCACCCCTGGCGTGTGTCTTTATTTTAATAGGAATTACTTGTTTTGTAGGATGGTTGCAGTTTAAAACCAGGAAAATAATCTGGATTTGGGATTTGCTTCTTTTTGGTGTACAAGGGTTAGCGGGGTGTGTCATTACTTTCCTGGTCTTTTTTTCTACTCATCCTACGGTAGGGTCCAATTGGCTTATCCTTTTATTGAATCCTATCCCTTTACTTTACCTTCCGGTCATGGTTTGTCGAGCTATAAAAGGTAAAAAAGACCTCTATCATACAATAAATGTAGTGTATTTAACACTTTTATAATGATAATGCCGTTTGTACAGCAAAAATTCAATGTAACGGTATTACCTTTGGCACTGTGTTTGTTGATATGTTCTGCAAACCACGTTTTATTATATTACAGACAAAACAATAAATGAAAGGACGCATCTTAACTTCTCTTTTGACTGTTATCGCATTAACAGGGTTGCAGGCACAGAACATTCCTGCGGTTCCCAGGTTGGTGGTCGGATTGACTATTGACCAGTTGCGGACTGATTATATAGAGGCTTTTTCGGCTTTATACGGTGAACGTGGTTTCAAGCGGTTGTGGAGAGAAGGACGGATTTATCGGAATGCCGAATATGACTTTATTAATGTGGATAAGTCATCAGCTGTAGCGGCCATTTATTCTGGCACTACACCTTATACCAACGGAATCGTGGGGGATAACTGGATGGACCGCAGTACTCTGCGAGTCCTTAATTGTGTGGACGATGCTGATTTTATGGGTATTTACACTTCCGAGTCCACTTCTCCGCAGAAAATGAAGGTGTCGACTTTGACAGATGAGTTGGTAATAGCCACACAAGGAATAGCTGAAGTTTATTCTATCGCTCCTACACGTGAAATGGCGGTGTTGGCTGCCGGTCATGCTTCGAAAGGTGCATTCTGGTTGAATGATGAAACAGGAAAATGGAGTGGCAGTACATATTATGGTACATTTCCTGCATGGGTGACTACTTATAATGACCGTGAAGGATTGGATTTCCGTATCGGCAATATGTCGTGGGAGCCTTATTTGCCTGTGACTGTCTATAAATATTTGACTAGCGAGAACAAACAAGTTACGTTCAAGCATAATTTCGATGACGAGCGGAAAAATAAATACCGTAAATTGAAAACAAGCCCTTATGCTAATGATGAGGTAAACCGTTTGGTTAATGCTTGTTTTAGTAATACTTCCATTGGAAAGGATGCTGTTCCGGACTTTTTGTCACTGGCATATTATGCCGGGAATTATGATCATAAGGCTCCTGCAGAACTCCCGATGGAAATGCAGGATACCTATGTACGTCTGGACAACAGTATTGCTGAATTATTGGAATTGATAGACCGGAAAGTTGGTTTGAACAATACTTTATTCTTTATAACCTCTACAGGATATGCTGACGCTGATCCTGTTGATCCTCCTCAATATAAAATACCGGGTGGAGAATTCCATATTGAACGTTGTTCTGCTCTGTTGAACCTTTATTTGGCTGCTATTTACGGTGAAGGACAATGGGTGGAGGCGCATTTTGAGCAGCAAATATACTTGAATCATAAGCTGATAGAGCAGAAACAACTGAATATATCCGAGATATTAAATCGTGCGGCAGAATTTTTGGTACAGTTCAGCGGAGTGAAAGATGTGTATTCTTCACAACGTTTGCAATTGGGAGCGTGGACTCCTACCATTGATAAAATAAAGAATTACTATAACCCGATATGTTCCGGAGACTTATGGATAGAAGTCTTACCAGGCTGGACTGTATTCCGTGAACATTCGCTTGATACGCAGGTGCAACGCTATTCATATGCGTCGGCTCCATTGATTTTCATTGGGAACGGAATGAAACCGGAAATAATCCATGCGCCTATAAAAATAGGCAATATAGCACCCACCGTAGCCCATTACATGCGCATTCGTGCTCCTAATGCAGCCGTTCTGGCACCAATGACAGACATCAGAAAATAATATTAAGGAGAGAAGTGCAAATAAATCAGCATTTTATTGTAACTTTGCACTTTCAAAAGTAATCAAATTAGAAAATAATAAAAACAAATACAATGGGATTTAATGAATTTATTGGCAAATTGTTTGGAAATAAGGCCACTCGTGACATGAAAGAAATCAAGCCATGGGTTGATAAAATAAAGGCTGTTTATCCGGAAATTGCCAAATTGAGCAATGACGAGCTTCGTGCAAAAACAGTAGAATTAAAGAAGTATATTTCTGATTCGGCTGCTGAGGAACAAAAGAAGATAGAAGAATTGAAAGGTACTATCGAAACTACAGAACTGGAAGATCGTGAGGGCATCTTCGCGCAGATAGACAAACTGGAAAAAGAAGTGCTGGAAAAATATGAAAAAGCACTGGATGATGTACTTCCGCAGGCTTTTGCCATTGTAAAAGACACTGCACGCCGTTTCTCTGAAAATCCGGAATTGGTTGTAACCGCTACCGATTTTGACCGTGAATTGGCTGCTCAAGGAAAAGATTTTGTGCGTATTGAGGACGATAAGGCGATTTGGCAGAACCATTGGATTGCTGGTGGTAATGACATGGTATGGAGCATGGTGCATTACGATGTGCAGTTATTCGGTGGTGTAGTGTTACATAAAGGCAAGATTGCCGAAATGGCTACTGGTGAAGGTAAGACGTTGGTAGCCACTTTGCCTGTATTTTTGAATGCACTGACCGGTAATGGCGTACATGTAGTTACTGTTAATGATTACTTGTCAAAACGTGACTCGGAATGGATGGGGCCATTGTATCAGTTCCATGGATTGAGTGTGGACTGTATTGATAAACACCAGCCCAATTCTGATGCACGCCGCAGAGCTTATATGGCCGATATCACTTTCGGTACGAATAATGAATTCGGTTTCGATTACTTGCGTGACAATATGGCTGTCAGTCCAAAAGACTTGGTGCAGCGTAAACATAATTATGCTATTGTCGATGAGGTGGACTCTGTATTGATTGACGATGCTCGTACTCCGTTGATTATTTCCGGTCCTGTTCCTAAAGGTGAGGATCAGTTGTTTGAGCAACTCCGTCCTTTGGTAGAGCGTCTGTTTGAAGCTCAGAAAAAGTTGGCTACCCAATATTTGGCCGATGCCAAACGCTTGATTGCATCGGATGACAAGAAAGATCAGGAAGAGGGATTTTTGGCATTGTTCCGTAGTCATAAGGCACTGCCCAAAAATAAGCCGTTAATCAAGTTCCTAAGTGAACAAGGTATTAAGGCAGGTATGCTGAAGACCGAGGAAATTTATATGGAACAGAATAACAAGCGTATGCCTGAAGCCACTGATCCATTGTATTTCGTAATTGATGAAAAGCAAAACAGCGTAGATTTGACCGACAAAGGTATTGACTTGATTACAGGAAATGCGGCAGATCCTACTTTATTCGTTTTGCCTGATATTACTTCCCAATTGTCTGCTTTGGAAAATGAGACAGATTTGACAGAAGAAGAAAAACTGGCCAAGAAAGATGAACTGATGACAAATTACGCTATCAAGTCTGAACGCGTACACACTATCAACCAGTTGCTGAAGGCTTATGCCATGTTCGAAAAGGATGACGAATATGTTGTAATCGACGGACAGGTTAAGATTGTTGACGAACAGACAGGACGTATTATGGAAGGCCGTCGTTATTCTGACGGTTTACATCAGGCTATTGAGGCCAAAGAAGGCGTGAAGGTGGAAGCTGCTACCCAGACCTTTGCTACCATCACTTTACAGAACTATTTCCGTATGTATCATAAATTGTCGGGTATGACCGGTACAGCGGAAACGGAAGCGGGAGAACTTTGGGATATTTATAAATTGGATGTCGTTGTTATTCCGACGAATCGTCCTATTGCCCGTAAAGATATGAATGATCGCGTTTATAAGACAAAACGTGAGAAGTATAAAGCTGTCATCGAAGAGATTGAAGAAATGGTAAAAGAAGGACGTCCTGTTCTGGTAGGTACCACTTCGGTGGAAATCTCTGAAATGTTGAGCAAAATGCTTGCAATGCGCAAGATTGAGCATAATGTGTTGAATGCGAAACTGCATCAAAGAGAGGCGGATATTGTGGCACAGGCAGGTCAGAAGAGTATCGTGACTATTGCTACCAACATGGCAGGTCGTGGTACCGACATTAAGCTGAGTCCGGAAGTGAAAGCTGCGGGCGGTTTGGCTATTATCGGTACGGAACGTCATGAAAGTCGCCGCGTGGACCGTCAGTTGCGTGGTCGTGCCGGTCGTCAAGGGGATCCGGGTTCATCTGTGTTCTTTGTATCATTGGAAGATGATTTGATGCGTTTGTTCTCTTCAGATCGTATTGCCAGTGTAATGGATAAACTTGGCTTCAAAGAAGGTGAGATGATTGAACACAAGATGATTTCAAATTCCATTGAACGTGCTCAGAAGAAAGTGGAAGAAAATAACTTTGGTATTCGTAAACGCTTGCTGGAATATGATGATGTGATGAACAAACAGCGTGTGGCTGTTTATACCAAACGTCGTCATGCCTTGATGGGTGAGCGTATCGGTATGGATATCGTGAATATGATTTGGGATCGTTGCGCTTATGCTGTAGAATTGGGCGACTTTGATAATGTGAAGATGGAAATATTGCAGACATTGGCAATGGAAGTACCATTCACAGAAGAAGAGTACAACAAGATGAGAAAAGAAGATCTTGCTGAGAAAACCTTTGAAGCGGCAATGAACAACTTCAAGCGCAAGACAGACCGTATGGCCCAGATTGCCAATCCCGTTATCAAACAGGTATATGAGATGCAAGGGCATATGTACGAAAACATCATGATTCCTATTACGGATGGCAAACGCTTGTATAATATCTCTGTCAACTTGAAGGCGGCTTATGAAACAGAAGGCAAGGAGATTGTGAAGTCATTTGAGAAGGCGATTCTGCTTCATACTATTGATGATGCATGGAAAGAAAACCTGCGTGAACTGGATGAACTGAAACATTCTGTACAGAATGCTAGCTATGAGCAGAAAGATCCGCTGCTGATCTTTAAGTTGGAATCTGTCAATTTGTTTGACAACATGGTAAATAAGATCAATAACAATACCATTTCTGTATTGATGCGTGGACAAATCCCGGTTCAAGAACCGGAACAAGTTCGTGAAGCTGCTCCCGAACCGCAGGCTCCTCGTCAACAGTATAGAGAGGAAAAGCAGGATTTAAGTGATCCTCACCAGCAAGCTGCTGCCGAACATGACACCCGCGAGGTAAAGCGTGAGCCGGTTCGTGCGGAAAAGACAGTGGGTCGTAACGATCCTTGTCCTTGCGGAAGCGGTAAGAAATATAAGAACTGTCACGGGCAAAATGCGTGATAAATAACGATTATTATAGAAACGTTCGGGTAGAATTTACTACCCGGACGTTTTTTTTATTCCTTTTAACTTACTTCTTACATAAATAAGCGTATTTTTGTTCCCTAAGAAAAAATGATAATATGAAAAGATCCGCCTCATTAATAATTCTAGTTGCCGGGACACTTTTTGCTTCCTGCAGCAGTTTGCAGACCATATCTTTTGACCAGTTACAGGCAGCCGATGTCAGTTTTCCGGATGCTGTGAGAAAAGTGGCTGTGATAAACAATATGCCTGTACTGAAAACTAAAGATAATCATGAAATACTGAGCAGCGAATTGGAAGGCGATGGTAAAGTGGCATCCGAAGCTTTGGCAGAGAATATTGCCAATGTGAATTATTTCGATCAGGTCATTATCTGTGATTCTGTATTCCGGGCACAGGATAAAGTGCCACGGGTTAATGTCATTCTGACTAAAGAGGAAGTACGGAAATTGAGCGAGGACTTGGGAGTGGATATGATATTGTCTTTTGATCGTATTCATATTCAGACTAAGCCCGGCGTACTGTTCTATCCGGATTTTCCTATGCCTATAGATGCTGTAGATGGAATTATATCTCCGATTGTTAGAGTATATATTCCCAATCGTGATAAACCTTTGTTTGTAGTTGCCAAGCAAGATACCATTTCCTGGGAAATAGAACCAGCTCTTTCTGACCGGAAGATAGTAAAAGAAGCTTCGGAATATGCCGCTTCTATTCCAGTAGAACATCTGTTGCCACATTGGGATGAGGTGGCTCGTTTTTATTACGATGGCGGGAATATTGAAATGCGCGATGCCGGTGTATATCTTCGTGAGAACAATTGGGATGAAGCGTATAGTCAGTGGAAGATAGCCTATGAGAAGAGAAAAGGCCAGCAAAAGATGAAAGCGGCTTTTAATATTGCACTATATTATGAAATAAAGGATAATGTAGAACAGGCCAAGGAATGGTTGGGTAAAGCGAAGAATTTGGTGAAATCAGGCAGCAGGGATGAACAATTGATAGCCTTTTATTCATTGGAGTTAGAGAAAAGAGAGAGTAAGCTATCCCAATTGAGAATACAAATGAAACGTTTTGATGATAATTTTTAGAGAATAAGTGTTGAGAGAAAGATTTTTTTTGTACTTTTGGATATAAATAATATATAAAATTGATTTTGGTATGAAACTCAGTGCACAGTCACATGCTTCTATTGCGTCTTCGCTTCGGGAAGCGGTTGATAAATATATAGCGGATGGAGAGAGAACGGTAGTCACCGATATCCATTTGCAACCTAAGCAGGACAGTGGTGAATTAGTTATTTTTAATGATGATGACGAAGAATTGTCACGTACCATAATTGAAGAGTGGGTGGATTATAGTGAAGATGATTTTTATACAATAGTAGAGCGTATACTTCGTGGGGAGATCAACGCATTGAAAGATACGGGAGTTTTGGATAAGTTAGCTATAATGAAGCCTTATTCTTTTGTTTTGGTTGATGAGGATAGGGAAACTGTAACCGAACTTTTATTGATAGATGATGAAGACACTTTATTGCTGAATGATGAACTTTTAAAGGGGTTGGATGAAGAATTGGATGCATTTTTAAAAGACTTGCTTGAAAAATAGATAAAATAATAGGAGCATCGGGATAGTAAAGTTTCCGATGCTTTTTTATATCATAGGTGAGGAAAATGTTTTTTCAAGAGTGGCGTTTAAAATATTGTTTTCTCATCCATCGGTCAAAAACCATGAATAAGGGTATAGTTATGATGAATAGCAGATAAATGAGAGGAATTTGTATTTTTAAAACATGACTGCCAGCAAGAAATGCATGATACATAGTTTCCTTAATGTGATTTCCAAAATAAATATACAGGCCGATGCTGCCGCTTATTATTAAGGAATAGAGAAGCAGCAATAGTAGCTAGTAACATCTTTCTCTCCTGTTTCTTTTCACGTAAGAGTATAGCTTCCTCTACTTTCTGCATGGTGCGGAAAGTAAAATTGGAGGTCAGCCGGAATTGGGGCTGTTCTTTTACAGCCTTCATTAATCCTTTATCTTTTTGTTTCTTGTTCATTCTGCTTCTGTTATGAGTATATATAATTTTTTTCTTTCGATGCAATTTTACTTTTGCATTGCTTTCCGTCAGTCCCAGGATAAGAGCGATTTCACCGATAGTTTTCTCTTCATTATAAAATAGGGAAATCAAGGCGCGTTCTTCTGCATCCAGTTTCTTGATGGCCTTATTGAGCTTTCCTACCCGTTCCCCGCTTTCATCATTCAGGGCATCGTCTATTTGCTGGTCGGATATATTCATTAACATGGCACTGTCCATAACAATTAACTCTTGCTTTCTTTTTCTGGTTGCCGATATGGCGGTGTTATATGCAATGCGGTATATCCATGTAGAGAAACTACTCTCTGCTTTAAACGACGAAAGATGTTCAAAGGCTTTCAAGAACGTATCCTGGGTCAACTCTTCCGCATCCTCCTGATTCTCCACGATGCGTATAATCAAGATAAATACTTGCTGACTGTATTTATCCAAGAAGTATTCGTAGAGAGAAGTTTCTCCTTTTAATATCCTATGAATAATATGTGTTTCGTCGTTTTCCATTTTGTCTATTAGACGCAGGGCTGGGAGAGAGGTTACATAAAAAGAGAAAATATTTTTTTCTTTCTCAAAAGTGTAACCTCTTTGGCTACGCAGCGTCTAATGAATACAAAGGAACAAAATTAATAACTTAAATACGAATAAATTATGGGTTACATTACCGGTTGGATTGTTGTAGGTATCATTACATTAGGAATCTACAAATTATTTGAACTTTTTGTTGGTAAGAAAGAGCGTCTTACTATGATAGAAAAATTGGGAGACAAGTTAGATCCTTCCATGTTGGGGAACAGGCTTAGCCTGCCTCTTCCTGTAGGAACTCCTTTCATGTCATCTTCTCCGATTTCTTTTTCGGCCTTGAAATTTGGCTGTTTGTTGCTGGGTATGGGACTAGGCTTGTTGACTGGTTATATTATTTGTGCAACCACGGTTCCCGATTATTTCACAGAGCGTAATTGGCGCATGAGCGAGTTAACTTCATTGATTTATGGTGCAAATGTCTTGCTTTTTGGTGGTTTGGGCTTGGTAGTTGCTTTTATAGTAGAATTGAAAATTTCTCAGAAAAACAGGAAAGATCATACCCGTTGAATAATGAAAGACAATTAGAAAAAAGAAAGAGATGTGTCAAAATTTGAAGTAATTATCAAAACTATCCGAGCTTTGCAGCAAGACAATAGCAGAATTACTTTTGACACATCTCTTTATTAAAAAAGAAGTGATGACCGCTTTACATAGAATGTTGCAATCTCTGTAAAGCGGTATATTTTTTTATTTTTTCAAAGCAGCAATACTTTCTTTTAAAGAAGCTATTTTGCTTTCTGCATCAGCCTGTTTCTTGCGTTCCATATCAATAACGTTGGCTGGTGCTTTGCTGACAAATTTTTCATTGCTTAATTTCAATACACTTTGCAAAAAGCCTTCCTGATATTTTAAATCAGCCTCCAGTTTTGCCAGTTCTTCTTCTGTGTTGATTAAATTGCCCAATGGTATGGCATATTCAGTGGTACCTACCATAAATGAGCCGGAGCCGTCAGCTTTATTCTCTACGGCTTCGATAGAAGAGAGGTTACACAATTTAGTAATAACAGGATTGAATGTAGCTACTGGATTTACATCTACTACTTGCAACTCCAAAGTTTCTTTCTGTGCAATGTTTTTCTGTAAACGAATAGTACGGATACCACCGATTACTTCTTTCACTACTTCAAATTCTTTGACGATAATCTCATTACAAGCAGTCGGAATGTTCAATTGCTGGACCATCAGGCTTTCCCCTTCTTTGCGGTCATATATATGTTGCCATAACTCTTCGGTAATGAAAGGCATGAACGGATGCAGCAACTTCAGCAAGTTATCAAAGAAGCCTAAAGTTTTTTCATAGGTCGCTTTGTCAATGGGTTGTCCGTATGCCGGCTTGATCATTTCCAGATACCAGCTTGAGAATTCGTCCCAGAATAATTTGTATACAGCCATCAGTGCTTCGCTCAAACGATATTTGCCGAATAAGTCAGCTACTTCTGCAGCTGTTTTTGCCAACATGGATTCAAACCATTCAGTGGCCAGTCTTGCATATTCGGGCTGTGCAATATCGGCAACTTCCCAACCTTTCACCAAGCGGAATGCATTCCATATTTTGTTATTGAAGTTACGTCCTTGTTCACATAACGCATCATCAAATAAAATATCGTTTCCTGCGGGAGCGGCAAGCATCATACCCATTCGCACGCCATCGGCACCATACTTGTCAATTAGTTCCAACGGGTCGGGTGAATTACCCAAAGACTTTGACATCTTACGTCCCAGTTTGTCGCGTACGATACCAGTGAAATAAACGTTTTTGAACGGCATATCACCTTTATATTCATATCCTGCCATAATCATTCGTGCCACCCAGAAGAAAATGATATCTGGTCCTGTAACCAAGTCACTAGTAGGATAATAGTAGTTTATTTCTTCATTATTAGGATTATTGATACCGTTAAATAAAGAAATGGGCCACAGCCATGAAGAGAACCAAGTGTCCAGACAGTCATCGTCTTGACGTAAATCTTCCATTTTCAGATTGGTATTACCGGTTTTTTCTTGTGCCAACTTCAAAGCTTCTTCCGCTGTTTCGGCTACTACATAACCGCCTTCGGGCAGAAAGTATGCCGGAATGCGATGTCCCCACCAAAGCTGGCGGCTGATACACCAGTCTTTGATATTTTCCAGCCAGTTTTTGTAGGTGTTCTTGTATTTGGCAGGATAGAATTTCAGTTCATCATTCATTACAGGAGGCAATGCCATGTCTGCAAAATGTTGCATCTTCAAGAACCACTGCATGGACAGTTTCGGTTCGATGGCTACATTGGTACGTTCCGAGAAACCTACCTTATTAGTATAAGCTTCTACCTTTTCCAGCAATCCGGCAGCTTGCAAGTCTTGTTCAATCTGTTTACGTACATCAAAACGGTCCATACCTACATACAGTCCGGCAGCTTCGCTCAGTGTTCCGTTATCATTGAAGATATCAATGCTGGGCAAGTTATATTTTTCGCCAAGCATATAGTCATTCACATCATGGGCGGGTGTTACTTTCAGACATCCTGTACCAAATTCAATGTCTACGTAGTCGTCTTCGATAACCGGAATGATACGGTTTACCAGTGGTACAATTACCTTTTTGCCTTTCAGCCATTGGTTTTTCGGGTCATTGGGATTGATACACATGGCAGTATCTCCCATAATTGTTTCGGGACGAGTGGTAGCAACTACCGCATAGCGTCCTTCAGCATCACCTTCTACTTTGTAACGGAGATAATACAGTTTGCTGTGTTCTTCCTTATAAATAACTTCTTCATCACTGAGAGCTGTCAGTGCTTTTGGGTCCCAGTTTACCATGCGTACACCGCGATAGATCAAACCTTTGTTGTAAAGGTCTACGAATACTTTGATGACACTTTCGCTACGTTCTTCGTCCATGGTGAATGCTGTACGGTCCCAATCGCAGGATGCACCTAGTTTGCGCAGCTGTTTCAGGATAATACCTCCATGTTCTTCAGTCCATGCCCAGGCATGTTTCAGGAATTCGTCACGGCTAAGGTCAGTTTTCTTTATACCTTGTCCGGCCAGTTTGTTCACCACTTTGGCTTCTGTGGCAATGGAAGCATGGTCGGTTCCCGGCACCCAGCAGGCATTCTTGCCTTCCATGCGGGCACGGCGTACTAATATATCCTGAATGGTATTGTTTAGCATGTGTCCCATATGGAGTACTCCGGTTACGTTGGGTGGTGGAATGACGACTGTGTAAGGTTCACGTCCGTCGGGTTTTGAACTAAAGAGTTTGTTGTCCAGCCAATACTGATACCATTTTCCTTCCACGTCAGCGGGATTGTACTTACTTGCTAATTCCATTTTATATTTTATTTATTTAATTGATTATCGCATAATTGAGTGCAAAATTAATAAAAGTCGTTGGATTATTATGTACTTTTGCACTACAAAATGATATTAATAAACTGATTATGCATACAAGAAAAGAACAAATGGAAGCATTTGGCCGCTTCCTCGATATTTTAGACGAGTTGCGAGAGAAGTGTCCTTGGGATCGGAAACAGACGAATGAAAGTCTGCGTCCTAATACGATTGAAGAAACTTACGAACTTTGTGATGCTTTGATGAAGGATGACAAGAAGGATATCTGTAAAGAGTTGGGTGATGTGTTGTTGCATGTGGCCTTTTATGCAAAGATAGGTAGTGAAACAGGAGATTTTGATATCAAGGATGTGTGTGACTGTCTTTGTGAGAAGCTGATTTTCCGTCATCCTCATGTTTTTGGCGAAGTGAAAGCCGAGACTGCCGAGAAGGTGACTGAAAATTGGGAACAGTTGAAGATGAAGGAAAAGGATGGTAACAAAATGGTTTTGAGTGGAGTACCTTCTGCTTTGCCTTCGCTAATCAAGGCATACCGCATTCAGGACAAGGCCCGCAACGTGGGATTTGATTGGGAGGAGCGTTCGCAGGTTTGGACTAAAGTAAAAGAGGAGATCGGCGAGTTTGAAGCTGAGGTGGAGAACATGGATAAGGAGAAGGCGGAAGCGGAATTCGGTGATGTAATGTTCAGTCTTATAAACGCGGCCCGCCTTTACAAGATTAATCCGGATAATGCATTGGAACTCACTAACCAGAAGTTTATCCGTCGTTTCAATTACTTAGAGGAACACACCATCAAACAGGGAAAGAACTTGAAGGATATGACTTTGGAAGAAATGGATGCTATATGGAATGAGGCTAAAAAGGAAGAAAAATAGTAGGGTTGGAAGTGTTTTTTATGATGTGTGCTATTTTTGTCTTGCTTGTTTTTCTGTTTTAATCAATAAAGGGTATTGTATTTATTCTAGGTAATTTAATGTATGGTGATATCAAATTGTGTTCTATAAGAATGAGGGGCTGTCTTTTTATGACAGCTCCCCATTCTTTATGAAATAAGTTTTATATGAATTTTATTCTACCCATTCTTTGATGGCTTGTGAAGGATCAGGATTTAAAACAGCACCTTTGTTGAATACATTTTCATAAAGACTGATAAAGATATTCATCCAGGGCGCACAGTAGCCTTCTATTGAATTAAATCGATATCCGATAGGAGCATTAGTACCCGGATAACCACGAACAACTTGTAACTCTAACCGTTTGTAATCCCAAAAGATGATCCCTTCACCCCAGAATTCAATACGTTTCTGTTCAACAACCTTCTTTTGAAACTCTTTTAGATCATTTGCTTTACATGTATAGCTACCCACAGAAGTATTATAACGAAATGTATTTACGAAATCTTCTAATTTAGAAATACCGGCTGCTAATCCTTGGCTCATTCCTATTGCTTCGGCTTCGATTAAATACATTTCCTCTATACGCATTAACGGATAGTCAACGGCAGCTCCGATTGTATAATCGTTCATTTCTCCATTTTTAGGTCGGAATTTGATACCTGTATATGGAGGCATATCAGCGAAATCATCATCGGTCAACAAAGTTCTATATTTAGTTCCGGGAGCTTTGTGTGCATCTTCAGGAGCAATCCAAGTTGTTTTTCGCCAGTCTGCATTTGGTATTTGATCGAACAATTTTTTGCCGATAAGCTTGTATCCTTGCCATTTTCGGTTACCGTAACCGAAAGTTTGTTCAGGACACATGCTTCCGGCAAAGTTGAGCCAATAGCTATGTACATCCTCGGTAGTCATGATGGATCCCCATACCCATGAATTGGTTAGTACACTGTTGAAGCCGGTAGTATAGCTGTCTCCACCAAACCATTCCTTTTCGGTCAGAGGCATTGCTCCGCTTTCGTTAATGACTTTGCGTGCGTATTCGGCTGCTTTAGTGAAACAAGTTTCTTTTGATGCAATGTTTAAATCTGTATTGTTGTTTAGGGTGTTGAGATCTTCAGGGTAAAGTTCGAAACGAGATCCCATTTCCAGCCACATACGTGCCATCAGACCATGGACAACTGGGGTACAGGGCAAGTTTTTGGTTGGGCGTTGATAATCACTCAAAAGCTCCTCAGCTGAGGCTAGGTCATCTAATATGAATTTGTATACGGCATAGAAGGGAGCACGTGGATTATTACGCCCTTCTTCTTCTGTGGTTTCAGCGGTAATAATAGGTACGGTTATGCCATATAAATTTTTACTGGCTGCTTCTGCATCTAATTTCTCTACTCCTGTTTTTTTATATTCATACATTCGGACTAAGTCCATGTATATCATGGCTCTATAAGATAGGCATATACCTTTATAATACTTGTTTTCGGGTGCATCATCTGCTTTTTCTAAAGCACTCAGTGCATTATTTACATTATTCAGAAACTTGTAGTTATAATACCAAATGGTATTGACAACATCGGCATCACCCAAATCATTACATACTCCATAAGTATCAAAAAAGTCAAATTTGGGTTCGTGGCAGAAGAAGTCTTCGCATGCACTTTCTCTGATTAAATTATATCCACTATATCCAAAATCATGATAAAATTGTGGACCGTAACTTCTAAATGCATTAATAAATGCGACTACTGAATTTACCATTGCGCTGATAGCTTGGTCAGATTTTCCTATTTGGTCTATGGTAGCTGTGCTACTTTCTGGAAATACCTCTTCGATACAACTGTTTAAGCTTAATGCTGATGACAGACATGCAGCAATCATTAGTTTGGTAATATATTTCTTTTTCATATTCTTGATTGTTTATGTGTTGATTAGAATTGTAAACTTAGACCGGCGGAGAATGCGCGTACGGCTGAATATTCTCCGGATGAATCTTTATTTCCGTTCCATGTTACGCGTGAATCGAAACCTTTTCTTTTTGACCAATAATAAACATTGTCACAGGCCACATAAATGCGCAGATTAGTTAGATATAGACTTCTAAGTGTTTTTTTGCTGAAAGTATATCCTAATTGAATGTTTTGAATACTTATGGAAGATGCATTAGTTAGAAACCTGTCGGATGTTTTTACACTGTACAGGTCATTGAATTGCCATTGTGGAATATCACTTTGAGTATTCTCCGGGCTCCATGCTTTATAAATATCTTTGTGAACATTGTATCCTAAATGAGTTGAAGTAGGAGGTGATTAATGCTTGGTAACCATAGTCGTATGCCTGACCTCCTATACTGTAGTTTATTTGTGCAGAGAAATCAAAACCATAAAATGAAAGAGAGGTATTGATACCACCGTATAGGTCTGGAACAGCGTCACCACATAAGTATAGATCAGCTTGAGAATAGGTTGTTGTTGTTTTCATTTCACCGGTTTGCTTATCTGTATAATACCATTGTGGTTTGCCTTCTTCGGACACACCTGCATATTTTTGAACATAGTTAGTATACATTGGAAGTCCTTCTCCGTAATAATACAGACCGTTTACATAACCGGCATGTCCATCTATAATGTCTGTTTTTTTACTTTCTGCAAGACGGCTGATCTTATTTCTATAATGTGTTGCATTAAAGCCAATATTCCATGTTACGTTTCTAGTCTTGACTGGTATATATTTTAAATCAATTTCAACACCTTTGTTATTCATGTCACCAATATTGTCATAATAGCCTGAGTACCCTAATGATAAAGGTACAGAAAAACGGTTAAGCATATCAGTTGTTCTGCGATTGAAATATTCTATGCTGCCACTTAATCTGCCTTTTAATAGTTCGAATTCTATACCTAAATTTATATTTGTATTGGTTTCCCAGGTAATATTTTTATTTCCTTTTCTGGAAAAACCTAATGATAACTCATTATTGCTGTTATTGATATTGTAAGTATCTACATATAAGAAATCGTCTATTCTGTCATTACCCTGTTGACCTACAGAAAACTTTAGTTTTAATAAATCGAGCCATTTAATGTCATCCAACCATTTTTCTTTGGTAAGAATCCAAGCAGTTCCCACAGAGTAGAAATTACCCCAGCGATTATCCGGGTGAAAGCGGGAAGAGGCATCGCGCCGGTAAGAAAGTTGGAAAAAATATTTGCCGTCATAGTCGTACATACCTCGGAATAAATATCCTTCAGTATTGTATTTACTCTTATAGGATGACTCATCGTTGGTACCACTGATGGCACCGTTTAATTCTTGATTCTGAAAAAAAGAGAACATACTGTTTTTGGCTGCGTATAATTCTTCATAAACGTTATTAAAGCTTTCATGACCTGCCATCAATGAAACGTTATGTAATCCGAAGCTATGATTATAATTTAATATTTGTTGTAGGTTGAGGGTTGTTCGACGCCAATGCTGGACATTGATGCTTCCATTCAAAGAATTTGCTGTTCCATAAAAAGGATTTAAAGCATTTTTGTACCGGCTGTCACGTATTGAAGTGCCTGCATTGAATGTGAATTTGAAGTCTTTCAGGAAATTAATATCTATAAATGCGTCTCCATTCAAAGTATTTGCAGAGGTGTTATATGTATCGAGCTGACTTAATTTTATTCCGTTAGAGTTCGGGTTGATAGGACGGTTTAGAGGACCTTGGTTGGATACTCCGAAATCGTACATGTCACCATTTTTATCCTGCATGATCTTACCATTTGTATCACGTAGGTAAAGTGGATATATGGGAGCTGTATTGAAAGCTTGGCTAAAACCGCCAGCGGCTGAATTCTGTATTGAATGTGTATAACTGATGTTGGCGCCAAATCTCATCCACGGTTTAGCCTGATATGTGGTTTTCAAACGACCGGTGATACGGCTATAATCAGACCCTTCTGCTATACCGTCTTCATCTAAATATCCAAAAGAAGCATAGATTTGTGCTTTATCACTTCCGCCTGAAATATTGACGTTGTATTCTTGGCGTAATGCTGTATGATATACAGCATCGACCCAATTGTCGGGAGTGAGATAATAACCGTTTACTATCCGTCCTAATTTTGCATTAGGATTAAGAAGACCGTTTTTACCAATCAGATATTCTCCTTCAGGATATGAATATACGTTGTAGGATAAACCACCGGTTTGACTGTTGGTTCCTATCATATTAGTATTTGCGCTGACATATGCTTGGTCAGGAGTTTGTCCTTGGGCATTTAAATAATAATTGTATAATGCTTTATAGTGTGCTTGATAATATTCTCCTGGATCTTTTATGTAGTCATATTCTATTTCACCACGGGTATTGGCACTCCATTTAGCGTCTACTGTGATTTTTGCATCGCCTGCTTTAGCTGATTTTGTTGTTATAATTATGACACCGTTAGCACCTCGAGCACCATAAAGAGCTGTGGATGCTGCATCTTTTAGTACAGAAATAGATTCTACATCTGCTGGATTGATGTTATTCCATCCTCCTTCGTATGGCATACCGTCTAATACGATGAGGGGATCTGTTTTTGCGCTCATTGAACTGATGCCACGTATCAGAATGCTTGGAGTTTCTCCAGGCTGCCCATTTGTCATTGTCATTTGTAGGCCTGCCACTTGTCCAGATAAACTTTCTATGACATTAGTAACCGGACGTTTAGTTATTTGTTCTGTATGAATCATTTTTGCAGATCCTGTAAAAGCTGATTTTTTTGCAGTACCATAAGCAACTACCAAAACTTCTTCCATCACTTCTGTTGTTGAAGTCATAACAATTTTCATTTCCGGCTTGATGGTTACTTCTTGGGTTTCCATTCCAATGAAAGAAACAATAATTGTTTTGTTGGTAGGTGAGATGTTTGTAAGTGTGAACTGACCATTGATGTCGGTGATTGTTCCATTGGTTGTTCCTTTTACCAATACGGAAGCTCCGATTACCGGTTCGTTGTTTTCGCTTGAGATAACGGTTCCTTTCACTGTTACCTGTGCTTGTGCATGGCTTATTCCTACGAATAAGCATACGAATAGTAGTAATAGTGTCTTTTTCATAATGTTTGTAATAGATTTGTGAGTTTATGGTTTGTACAAACCTAGGAATAAAATCTAATAAATCAAAATATTTTCGATGGCAAATGTTTAAAAATAAAAGTATATTCTAATCAATGTAATAAAAACTTAAACAAGCAAGAAAATTAACTTGTTTTTATAAAAGAAACATCTTAATCATTTTGTCGTTCCGCTGAACTTTTTAAATACAAAAATCCCCAAATCTAAGTTGATTGATAGATTTGGGGAAAAAGTTGGAAATATCTCTTGTTGCTTTTATTTTTTTTGAGATTGGTGCATAATTTTTAAGATATCACGGTGGAATTTAATCTCTGCACGTTGTAACTTATATATTTTCTTGGGAGATAAGATTTTTTTAAAGCGCTGTAGATATTCCAAATCCAATTTATCGGCTTCAATCCTTGCTTTGACAATACCTTCTATAATTTGTTCGTATTCGGCATCGGTTGTTTTAGGATTTTTGCCTTTGCGTGCTTGCTCCCATGCTTTATCATTTACTGTTTTTTTACGGTCTTGTAATTCGAAGTAGATAGGGAAGAATTTAGTGGCCTCTTCTTGCGTTATTTCTGCTTTTTGCGTGAGATATGCTTCTTGTCTAGCTCTGAATTCTTCTTTGGTGAAACCAGGTTTCTTTTTGTCTTGCGCCTGTAGCGAAATGCTTATATATAAAGTGATAAGCAAGGTTGCCAGTCTTTGTATCATGTGGTTATTATTTAATTATACATATCTGAATTTGCATCTGTCAAGTATTGATAGAGCGTATAATCATCCATCATGGAATGATCTAAAATCGTTTCAATATATTCGTCTGAGAATTGTTCAGTTTCCGCTGCTGTAAAAATAGGAGTGTCTTGTTTAGGGGGACCTACAACAACTCTGACGCTGAACATCAATCCACAAAACATAGCTGCCATATATATCCAAGGCTTGATACGTTGCCAAGTAGTTATTGTTTCTTGCGGAGCAGAAGTTTGTTCCTTCTCCGGCAATTTATTCATCAACTCTTTTGAGAAGTTGTCGAAATAACCTTCGGGTACCATGAATGGATTTTTTGTCCCGCATTTTTTTAATAGTTCATCTTCTTCCTTCATAGTGGTTCTCCTTTCTTTGTTAGATACATTTCTTTTAAAAAGGTTTAAAGGCATTCTTTTAAAAAGTTCTCTATTTTTTTCACTGCATGGTGGTAGGAGGCTTTCAGTGCCCCTATACTTGTTCCTAATATTTCAGACATGTCTTCATATTTCATTTCTTGAAAGTATTTTAAATTGAATACTATACGCTGCTTTTCAGGAGCGTCAGTAATGCTTTTTGAAATAATATTTGAGTTTCATCTCCATTAAAATATGTATTACTTTCCAGTTTGTTCACCATATCTGCATCAGCGTCGTCTATGGATAATTGGTTGGTGGCACGTTGTTTATTTAAAAAGGTCAAGCATTCATTCAAAGCTATGCGGTAAAGCCAGGTCGACATTTTGGCTTCGGCACGAAAATACTCTAGATTAGTCCATGCTTTGATAAATGTATTCTGTAACAGATCATTGGCATCTTCATGAGAAAGTACCATCCGGCGTATCTGCCAATATAGCTGTTCGCTGTATTCGTTGACAATACATTCGAAGGCTTCTTTTTGTCGTGCCGGGTCCTGTAATAACGCTATTATTTCCTTTCTCATTATAAGTGTTCATGTTCCTATTTTAAATTAGATATCCGGTTTATGTTATGGTTTAATGGATTCTATTGAAATTTTTAATGTTTCCCGTGCAAGTAGAGTGTTAGGAAAAATATCCGATGCTTCCTGTAACAATATGCTTTCATCTTCGTAGCGGGCTGAAAAATGTCCTATAAGAAGTTGTTTTACTTTTGCGGTACGGGCGATTTCTCCAGCTTGCGAAGCAGTTGTGTGAAAGGTTTCTTTCGCACGGGCTTGTTCGCTTTGTGCAAAGGTGGCTTCATGAAATAACAGGTCCACTCCGTATATTTGTTCTATGATACGTGGCAAATAAATAGTATCTGAACAATAGGCATATCGGCGGGGAAGGGCAGAAGGGATAGTCAATTTGTTGTTTGGTACTATTTTTCCGTCCGGTAATGTGTAATCGGCGCCATTCTTTATTCGGTTGAGTTCGTATACGGGGATTTCATAAAAGTTAATCATGTCGCGACGAATATGGGCGGGGGTCTGTTTCTCTGAAAAGAGGAATCCGCATGTTGGTATCCGATGACGTAAGGGAATTGTTTCTATGGTTAGCGAACGGTCATCATAAATTATTTCAGCTTTGCCCGGATCAAAAGTTTGGAAAACGACTTTGTAACTCATACCTTTGCAAAAAAAGTCGAGTTGCGGAGTAAGAAGACGTTCTAATTCTGCGTGACAGTGAATATAGAGTGTGGCTGTCCTTCCCAGCATACCGAAAGTTGATATCAGTCCCATTAGTCCGAAACAATGATCACCGTGCAAATGTGAAATGAATATATGGTTTAGCCGGGTGAATTTCAGTTTTGATTTGCGTAATTGCATCTGTGCTCCTTCGCCACAGTCTATCATAAATAGTTTTTCACGGATATTTACGACTTGTGATGTCGCAAAATGCCGTGTGGTCGGCAATGCTGACCCGCATCCTAATATATGTACTTCAAATTTCTCCATCGTTACAAAGATACTATCTTTTTTGAATGGAAAATAAAAAATGCCGTAAAAACGGCATTATAGGATTGAACTATTTCTTAAGTTTTATTTTCACAGCATTCATGCCACGTGACCCTTTTTCTAGTTCAAAAGTCACGATGTTATTTTCTATGATATTGTCTATCAGTCCACTAATATGAAAGAAGTATTTCTCTGCATTCTTCAAATCTTTTACAAATCCATATCCTTTGGATACATTGAAGTGTTCTATTCTTCCTTCATGTACTAGTTCTATCGGTTCTTCAGTTCTACGAGGAGTTGAAACTTCAATGGTGGACATATCCACTTCTTGTGGTTTATTATTAGGAGTGGGAGGAGTATCGGTTATCATACCGTTCTCGTCTACATAGGCAATCATATCTTCAAAGGAAGATGTGCCGTTACTTTTTCTTTCTTCTTTTTTTTGCTGTTTTGCTAAACGCTTTTCTTGTTTTTTCTTTTCTAGATCTCGTTTGGTAAATGAAATAGGTTTCGCCATTTGATTCTTTTTAAATTAGTAATATACAGTTCGGCCTGCTACGGGGAAGTGTATGGAATTAATAGTGAGGTAATAAGAAAACGGGGGAGAAGTCGTTATGAAATACTAACTCGAAATTTTATTACTCTATAAAGATACGGTTTTATTACGGATATCCCATAGAATATTTTCCTTTTTAAGAAATAATGGCATAAAAAAAGGATGCATTTTAATAAATGCATCCTTTTGGCTTATCTTAAAGTAAACTGATTACTTCTTTTTGTTTTCCAACTGTTCTTTCAAAGCAGCCAAAGCATCGATATCGCCTAAAGTGGTAGAGGCTGCCTGATTTTGGATAGCAGGAGCTTCTTCTCTCTTAGTTGTTTTCTTTGCATTAGAAGCTGCTTTCTTTTCAGCTCTTTCTTCTGCCTTGGCAGCATCTTCGAAAATGCGGCTGTGAGACAGGATGATTCTCTTGGCATCCTTGTTGAATTCAATTACTTTGAATGACAGTTTTTCATCCAATTGGGCTTGAGAGCCATCTTCTTTTACCAAGTGTTTCGGAGTTGCAAAACCTTCTACACCATAAGGAAGAGCTACAACAGCACCCTTATCCAACATTTCGATGATAGTACCTTCGTGTACAGAACCTACAGTAAATACAGTTTCGAATACATCCCAAGGATTTTCTTCCAACTGTTTGTGACCAAGGCTCAAGCGACGGTTTTCTTTGTCGATTTCCAATACTTGAACTTCGATATCTGCACCGATCTGAGTGAATTCAGAAGGATGTTTTTACTTTCTTAGTCCAAGACAGGTCAGAGATGTGGATCAATCCGTCTACACCTTCTTCGATTTCTACGAATACACCGAAGTTAGTGAAGTTACGAACTTTTGCAGTGTGCTTGGAACCTACAGGATACTTTTCTTCGATAGTTTCCCATGGATCTTGTTTCAGCTGTTTGATACCCAAAGACATCTTACGTTCGTCACGGTCAAGTGTCAGGATAACAGCTTCTACTTCGTCACCTACCTTCATGAAGTCCTGAGCAGAACGCAAGTGCTGTGACCAAGACATTTCAGATACGTGGATCAAACCTTCTACGCCCGGAGCGATTTCGATGAATGCACCGTAGTCAGCCATAACGACTACTTTACCTTTCACCTTGTCACCTACCTGCAGGTTAGCATCCAAAGCATCCCATGGGTGCGGAGTCAGTTGTTTCAAACCAAGAGCGATACGTTTCTTTTCGTCATCGAAGTCAAGGATAACAACGTTCAACTTCTGGTCGAGTTCTACAACTTCTTTCGGATCGCTTACACGGCCCCAAGACAGGTCAGTGATGTGAATCAAACCGTCTACGCCGCCAAGGTCGATGAATACACCGTATGATGTGATATTTTTAACAGTACCTTCCAGTACTTGTCCTTTTTCAAGTTTACCGATGATTTCTTTCTTCTGCTGTTCAAGTTCAGCTTCGATAAGAGCTTTGTGAGAAACAACAACGTTTTTGAATTCCTGGTTGATTTTAACCACTTTGAATTCCATTGTCTTACCTACAAATACATCGTAGTCGCGGATAGGTTTCACATCAATTTGAGAACCCGGCAAGAATGCTTCGATACCGAATACGTCCACAATCATACCACCCTTAGTGCGGCACTTGATGTAACCCTTAATAATTTCTTCATTTTCAAGAGCAGCGTTTACGCGGTCCCAAGAACGAGTAGCACGTGCTTTTTTGTGTGACAGAATTAACTGTCCTTTCTTGTCTTCCTGATTTTCAATGTATACTTCTACAGTATCACCTATTTTCAAATCTGGATTGTAACGGAATTCATTTAAAGGAATGATACCGTCTGATTTGTAGCCGATATTGACAACTACTTCGCGTTTGTTCATTGCAATAACAGTACCGTCTACAACCTCGCGGTCGTTTACTTTGTTCAGCGTACCGTCATAAGCTTTTTCAAGATCTTCGTGGCTCATGCTGGTTACAGCTTCGCCGTTTTCATAAGCATCCCAGTTGAAATCTTCAACAGGAGTGATGTTTTAAATTTTCCATTAATAAAATTGTTAAAATTCTCAGTTAATTACGTTAGACATTATATTGTTTATCTAATTTCGGGCGCAAAGATACAACAAAATACTGAAACACAAACAAGTTTACTGAAATTTCTTGCTGATTAAAATTTAAATGGGATGTAATCGTTGTTTTTAATTTATGTTTGTACATTTGTAGAAATTTAACCTATTAAAATATGGTAGCGTTCATTTTAGTTTGTTTGGTTCTACTTTTAGGTCTTTTATGGGGATGGGAGACAAGAAAGAGGAAAAGTTGGGAACAGGAGTTCGTTAAGAAGAAAAATGGGGTGTGTTTGGTGAAAAAAAAAATCGGATACCATATTGTATAATGTGGATGCATATATAATTTTGGTTGATCGGAATTTTTTGGTTGAAAAGACCAATTACTATAATTTGAATAATACTTCTGAAAGATAAGCGGAAAGTAATGTCCAGAGGCTTTAACGGTTATTTGTCCAAGCCTCTGAACAAAGAAGCTTTGTTTGATATGCTCCGCCAAATGGGAATTTAATCTTCCAAAGAGTAATCAATGGTGGTTACAACGCGGATGCGTTTGATGTAAGGAGTGTTGGCGTCACGATCCTCAATGCTGAATTGTCCCTGATAGGCTCTTTTTATCTTACCAAGTTCGCTGTCCGAGTCCTTGGCGAATTTAACGGCTGCCGCCCGTGCGTTTTTAGTTGCTTCCTCTATCATTTGAGGCTTGATGTCGTTTAAACCGGTGTAGTCATATTGCACATTGTAACGATAATCTCCACCCGTAATAGCGATACCTTGCTTTAAGAGTTCGCTTTGTTCGCTGATCATCTTTCTCACCAGATCTACTTTAGTTGAAGTAACCGTGATGACAGAGGTCACATTATAGCGGAAGGGAACTGAATTATTATTATAACGTTCGGCTTGCATGTCTATAATTTCCGGTGCATTGATACTGATTTCGTTTTCAGTGATTCCTTTCTGTTTCAAAAAGCCGACAATTGCTTGGTTAGTTGCATTTATCTTGTTATATAAGGTCGGGAGGTCATTTCCCAGGTCTTTATACATCAAAGGCCAAGTTACTTTATTAGCCGGCACCTCCATTTCTGCCAGACCTTTCACATTCACTACTCTGTCTTTACCAGAGAAAGTATCCAATCCCTGTTTGATAAAATACCCCATCACCAACATGCCTATAGCAAGGATGACGGCTTCCAGTTTCCAACTTTTCATACTTCAGTTGTTTTTAGTGATACAATTATTTGTTTTGTAAGCGTCCAATGCCTTTTTAACAGAACCCTGTTCTTGCAGTAATTGTTTTGCTTCTGCTTTATTAATATGTAATTCGTCAATCAGCATTTGCACTCCTCGGTCTATTAGTTTTCGATTGCTGAGTTGCATGTTTACCATCCGGTTTCCTTTTACTCTGCCCAGTTTTATCATGACGGTGGTACTTATCATATTCAGTATCATTTTTTGCCCTGTGCCGCTCTTCATGCGCGAGCTGCCTGTGATAAATTCCGGACCTACTATCATTTCGATGGGTATATCTGCCACACTCGAGAGGGGAGAGCCCGGATTGCTGCTGATGCTTGCTGTTAATATTCCGTGTTCTCTTGCTTTTTGCAGTGCTCCTATTACATAAGGAGTTGTTCCCGATGCCGCTATGCCTATCAGAATGTCTTTATTTGTGATGTGATGGTCTTGCAGTTCCATCCAGCCTTTTTGACTATCATCTTCAGCATTTTCTACGGGACGTCTCAAAGCCTGTTCGCCACCGGCTATAATACCTATGACACAGGTATCAGGCATACCGAAAGTGGGTGGAATTTCAGAAGCGTCCAATACTCCTAGGCGTCCACTGGTTCCGGCTCCCAAATAGAATATGCGTCCTCCTTGATGCATACGTTCTACTATTTCATTTACTAGTTTTTCAATTTGTGGTATGCAGGCATGAACGGCTGAGGCTACTTTCCGGTCTTCTTCGTTGATACCTTCCAGTAACTCTCTGACGGATTTTTGTTCCAAATCCTCATGTATGGACGGTTGTTCGGTTATTTTTATAAAATTCATACTTCGAAATGATAATCCTTTAATCCTTCCAGTGGACTTTTTAAAACTTTTCCGATGGACACATTCAGTCTTAGAGCTGCTTCTTTTACTTCTTCTTGAAAGAAAAATGCAATAGAACCTGTGAAATGTACAAGAATATCATGATATTCGTATTGCATAACATTACGGGTGAAGAAATCAGTGAAGCAGGAAATTAATAGATTCCGTATCTCTGGTCTGTGCTTGTGGGCGAAAAGAAAAGGAGTCAGACCCGCCAGAAAGCGGTTGGCTAAAGGCTGTCGGTATACTTTATCTAAAATCAGTGCCGGGGTCAAATCGTATTCTTTAAGGAAATCTTGGCAAAGGTCATCGGGAAGTTGGTGTTTCAGTAAATCACCTACCAGACGTTTCCCTAATACGGCTCCGCTACCTTCATCTCCTAAAATATACCCTAACGGAGAAATATTAGCTGTTATTTTTTTCCCGTCATAAAAGCAAGAGTTGGATCCGGTTCCTAAAATACATGCAATTCCTGCCGTTTTACCACATAGGGCGTGGGCGGCACCTAACAAGTCACTTTCGACAAGGATATTCGCTTTGGGGAAGTTTTGCGCCAAAGCTGTTTTCACTATATTCGTCTTTTCGGGAATACATCCTGCACCATAGAAATAAATAGTTGTAAATTCAGTGGTGTCTCCCAACTGGGGAATTAGTGTGGAGGCAATCACTTCTTTTATTTCATCAACTGATTGGTGGAAGGGGTTGATACCTCCTGTTCGAACTGTCCTGCTGTTTGTCTTGGTGTTACCCAGACACCAGTCTGTTTTGGTGGAACCACTGTCTGCTATTACTATCATATCGGATAATAAGATGATTGTTAGTCTTACAAAAATAGTATAAATTTATCCGATATCCATTGTTTTCCGTATTTATTTGTCGGGCTCTTATATTATTTTAGTAACTCTGTTCCTATTACTTATAAGTTAGTGCTTTTTCATATAAACAGACTTTTTTAATAATTGAGCCACAGCTTCATTGCAGCTATCTTTTCTCTGCTTACAGTAATTTTATCTTTAAATGGCGGTTTTACCTGTACTATTATTTTTCCTAAAAAATAGTTTTCTATTTTCTGTATGGCATGTACACTGACCAATGTTTGCCGGTTGGTGCGGAAAAAAATATCGGGGTTTAGTTGTTCGGACAGTTTGTCGAGCGATAAATCTATGATATGCTCTTTTCCTTCTTTTGTGACGGCAAAGGTAATTTTGTTTTCAGAATAGAAATAAGCTATATCTTCTACTTGCAAGGTATACAGCTTTTCGTCTCCTGATATCAGGAAGCGGGTACGGTATTTTTTTTCCGGATTACTTATATTTTTCAGTAGGTTCAGTAATTCATTGGATGGGTTCGATAGGGTGGTATTGCCATATCTGGCAGTTAATCTTTCAAACTTTTCGATGGCTTCGGCCAATCTTTCCCTGTTTATTGGCTTCAGCAGATAGTCTATGCTGTTTACAGTAAAAGCACGTATGGCATATTCGTCGTAAGCGGTGGTAAAAATAATCATACTTTCGGGTTGGGCCTGTTCTATGAAAGCGAAAGAAATGCCGTCGGTCAGTTGGATATCCAGAAAGATTATATCCGGGTGTGGATGCTCCTGGAACCATTTTACAGATCCCTCTATGCTGCCGGGCAATACAACTATATCCCAGTCTGGCCTTAATCCTGACAACATTTTATGTAGCAGGCGTCCTGCAGGAATTTCATCTTCTATAATAGCGGCTTTTATCTTATTCATTCAGTAAAGGTATTTTTACGGTGAAATATTCAGAATCGTCAATAATTGTGATATGCAAGTTGCAAATCAGCAGATAGCGGGCAGATAAGTTCTTCAGTCCCATTCCTGATTTTGCAACATCCTTTTTTAATTTGATCTTGTTTCTTACGGAAAGAGTTTGATCTTTGTTGTATGAAATTACGAGGTCTAAGTGATTGAAAATGAGTTGCAGTTACCAACTCATAGTAATAATAGGTTACGAATTAGTTAGTTCTCTGCTGTTTTATTCTTCTGCGCGTTGCGTAACCTTCAAAGAACTCTTCGTATGCAAAAGTAGCACTTTAATGGCATATATTGAAATAAAAATCCAGCTTTTTAAGCTCCACAGACAAGTTTTTCCGTAAAAGCGAATTTATTCGTAGGAACATCATCATCAATAAATTGACGACCATGTTCCTACTATTGCATAAGCATAGAAAAGGGCTTTGCGTCACGCCTGAACCATGTTCAGATTGATGATGCAAGGCCCCTTTCTTTTTTTTGCTTATGCCACAAGCGGTGCTTTTACGGCTGTTACCTGTTGATTTTCTTTTTTTGTCGGTTCCTCTAATCGAAAACGGAAGTCATGGGTAACCACACCTTCCATAAATGAAAAGTGCCATTACCCATGACGGCAAACCGGAAAGAAAATTGCAACCGCATAACTAAACAGGTTTAGCCACACGGTTGCAACATACTTTCTTGGAATGTTTGCCGGTTTCACGTTTTCGCCGTATCCCTTCTTTTTGAGATTTCCTTTCTTTCTTTTCCCGGAACATTTCATATCCAATATGCCTCCACATCCGTTTACCTCCATTTTGATGGTCTTTCAGACAGTCGCATCAGGTGGATCGTTCCCGTTCTGGGTGCAAAGGTAAATCCGGGATTGGGATGCTCAATGGTTTTTAGAAAAAATCTCCAGCCCTGCAGGTAGTATTTTTTCTTTGAAAACCCTTGCTCTACCCACTCCCTACCTTTTTGAAGCACCCGAAACGAAAACGACCGAAGCGACAGAAAGACGCATTAAAAAAATGTCGGATAAACGGGAGGCATATAAGGTTGGAAACTCAACTCCCTCAGCTCTCGAATCCGCATTAAAAATAAAAACAAATGGATATGGAAGCAGCAGTAGCAACAAAATTCGTGAAGTGGGAAGTTCCGACATTGGAAAGCCTACATGAGTGTAAGGTTTACAGACTTCGTATGAAAGTGAACAATGGCGAGGTGCTGAACAGAGAGGAAAAGAATTGGATAACCGAAAAGGTAAACGGCAATACCTATTTCAAAAGTGCGATACCATTGCAAGGATGGCGGTTTGACTTCTCCGACATACTGAGGACATTCCTTGTAAGCCAGTACGGACAATGGAGAGAATACAAGGTTATGGACAAGACGGCACTCCGTAAGATATTGTACGGAAGAATTGACAGAATTGTAGAACTTGACAAACGACACCCAAAATGACAGCAGCAATGAACATAAGACAGACAGCGCAATCCATTGGACTTGCAGTATTCGCATTTCTGTTGCGCTGTTTCCTTTGGATAGTCAATATCCTTTGGTACATCATCAGAGAAATAGTCTGTGGAGTATTCCGAATGGTTATCAATGTAATGGTATTCATCATATTCCTCATTGCCATTTTCGGCTTTCTCCTATGGCTACTGACACTTTGAATTAACTCCCAAAAGCATAGCATTATGAAACGATACAGCAAGACAGCAGCGCAGCAATGCAGATTTTACGAGGTGGACAACATCTTTGAGTATATGGTGGAAACCTACATCAACGGCAACCATTCAACCCTAAGAAGGCTATACCACGAACTCAACAAGGAAGCGAGAAAGGACTTTATCGGTTTTCTTTTGGTGGAATGTCCTCCACAATACCACACGGAGATTTTACAAGAGATTGTCTGACCCAATAAATGAACGGATATGAACAGGACAACGGAAAAGATACCCACATGGAGTTTAGCCTATATCATCAATGGTGATGCAACCGCACTCACAGACGATGAAGTTCAGACAATAGACAGATGGATGAAGCGATGGCAAGTACAAGATGTTTCACCCCTCACAGATGAAGAAGGGAACGCACAGCCTTATTTCACCCATTACCCCCTTTTCGGACTTCCCACAGAAGTGGAAGATTGCGAGATACTTTATTTGAACGACAACCCGACTAAAATTTGAGATTATGATGAAAGGAACAGACCATTTCAAACGAACCATACAGATGTTTTTGGAGCAGAGAGCAGCGGAAGATGAACTATTCGCCAAAAGCTACCGCAACCCAGCCAAGAACATAGACGATTGTGTCACATACATTCTGAACTATGTGCAGAAAAGCGGTTGCAACGGCTTTTCAGACGGAGAGATTTACGGACAAGCCATTCACTATTACGATGAAAACGAGATTGAAGTAGGCAAGCCTATACAATGTCAAGTAGTTGTAAACCATGTGGTGGAACTGACAGAAGAGGAAAAGCAGGAAGCAAGAAGAAAGGCGGTTGCCCAATATCAGCAGATGGAACTCCAAAAGCTACAGAACCGCAACAAGCCGACAGCGAAAAAAGAAACACAAGTCCAACCCTCATTATTTGATTTTTGATATGAAACCGAGAACACGCATACAGAAAGAGGTAGTCCGTTTGTCAAGCGGACTGCCCGAACTGACAGACAAGCAGAAAGCATACGCTTTTGAACATTGCTTCAAGCATCATGCCTACCGCACAAAAGGCGGAACTATCACTTGTTCGGAATGTGGACACCGCTGGAAAGGCGGACACACTCTTGCGGAAACTATATGTGGCTGTAGCTGTCCCCATTGCGGAAAGGAACTTGAAATACTTGATACCCGAAAGAGAGTTTTCAGAGGCAGCGCATATTATGAAATCATTACGACCCGAAAAGGCTATCAAGTGTTGCGCTACTTTATGGTAGGAGCAACATACAAGGTGGGACAGAAGGCAGAGTATTCCATTCGGGAGGTGGTGCAATGGTGGATTGCCCCAAACGGAAAGACCGAAGTTATTGCCCGACTGAGAGCCATGCACACGATGTACTATGACCTTTGGACTGAATGGAGCGATATGGATTTGCGCAGCAACAAGATGCTGAAAGCATACAACATAGACGCATACAAGACTTATCCGGCAATGCGCATCATTCCCGAATTAAAACGAAACGGCTTCAAGGGAGCATTCCACGAACTGACCCCATACGAATTTTTTACCGCCATTCTGACGGACAGCAATAAGGAAACATTGCTTAAAGCGGGACAGACAGAAATGTTCAGATATGCCGTCATTTCAAATATCAATTTACATGAATATTGGAACTCCATAAAAATCTGTATCCGAAACGGCTATCATATTGCAGATGCCTCCATGTGGTGTGACCTTGTAAGACTGCTCCGACATTTCGGGAAAGATACCCACTGCCCAAAATATGTTTGTCCGACAGACTTGAAAAAGGCACATGACCGACTTGTCAGAAAACGCGAAGAACAGATAGAAAGGGAAAGAGCGGAGCAACGCAGGGAGCAGTTGGTCAAGGACGAAAAGAATTATCTGAAGTCCAAAGGCAAGTTCTTCGGACTTGTGTTTACCGACAACCTTATTCTTGTAAAGGTCATTGAGAGTGTGGTGGAAATGCAACTTGAAGGTAAACTGATGCACCATTGTGTGGGAAGCTATCACAAGAGGACAGACTCCCTTATCCTATCCGCAACCATTGACGGCAAACGCATTGAAACGGTGGAGGTTTCACTGACAACATTCAAGGTGGTACAGAGCAGAGGTGTATGCAATTCCAATACCGAATACCACGACCGCATCATCAGTCTTGTAGAGAAAGCAATGCCGAACTTATCCGCAAGCGGATGAGTGCTTGATTTATAGACTTCAAAATATACATGATATGGAAATAAAGATAGAAAACATACTGATATTATGGGACGAGAAAGTAACCGACATCTTTGTCAGTCTGATAAACACCTTGTCCTTGAGTTTCAGCGAAACGGAAATCCGCAATTCAATGGCGAAACTTTCAGAAAACGAGAACTTCGGAAGACTGTTCGCCTACGGCTTCGGAGCGCATCACCTTTGGGTAGCCCAAAGGATGATAACCGACCCCGAAAAGGTAATGGAGAACCGACTGCTGATTGTTGAATTTTAATAAATGACTACCATGACAACAAGAATGACCATCAACGGAGTGAGTACCTGCCAGACGGCAGGTACTGAGAAGTACGAAAAGTACCAAACGACTATCAGACGGAAAAGAACAACCCTTTTCCAGTATGACTACCGACACACGGACGGAGAACTTTTCTCTTGCGTGAGACCGACATTGAAGGAGTGCAGACACCTGCGTGATGAATGGATAAAAGGAAAGGAGGACAGATTATGACAGCATACTATGATACTTTGATTGTGACATTCAGTGTAGATACTAATTGAAAATTGCGCCAATATTCCAGTTGAAAATTGCGCCACCATAGGATAAGTATAATGACCTTTGTATAATCCAAATGCAAAGGTAAAATGAAGACTATGGTAGAAAGACAATCAATAATACACATGTATAGAGTATGCGGTTATAGCAAACGGCGTATCTCTCGTGAACTTCATGTCAGCCGTCATACCGTTGACAATATTCTTTCAGAGTACGAATCAGCCATCCGCACGGACAATCCGGAAGAGGCTTTGAGTGATTTGCTTACCATCCAGCCCAGGTATGACAGTTCCAGACGCCGTCCTCGCCGGCTCACACAAGAGATTAAGGATAAGATAGGATTTTGCCTGAAGAAGAATGCCGTTAAGATAGCTACCGGACTTCGCAAACAGCGCATGTTGAAAAAGGATATCCACCAGTTTCTGTTATCTCAAGGATACACCATCAGTTACGCCACAGTATGCAGTTATATAAAAAAATATAGAGTCATACAAAGAGAAGAAAAAGAGAGAAGCCTTTATCCGGTTGTTCTATGAGCCTGGATGCATTGCCGAGTTTGACTGGGGTGAAGTTCTTCTTTTTTTTATTGACGGCGTCAAAACCAAGTTTTATCTGGCCGTATTCACTTTCGGGCATAGCAATGGCAGATACGCCTATCTTTTCAGGCATCAGAATACGCTTGCCTTCATGGAATCCCACCGTAACTTTTTCAGGGATATACATGGTGTCCCCGCCATGATGGTCTATGACAATATGCGTGTAGCCGTCAAGAGCGTTGTCGGTGGTGATAAGAAACCTACAGAAGCTTTGATGAAGATGTCCGGTTTCTATTGTTTTGAGTACCGTTTCTGTAATGTACGGGCCGGATGGGAGAAAGGACATGTGGAGCGCAGCGTGGAATATGTCAGAAGGAAAAGCTTTCTGCCTAACAGACCATTTTGGTGATATACATTCTGCCCAGGAGCATTTAAACCGGGTATGTATGCAGGTCAACAACGAGCAAGGCAGTCTTTCAACAGCGGAGAAAACATCACGTCTGGAAGCTGACCTGTCATCGCTGAAGCCTTTTCCCGGTAATCTGGGCTGTTTTGAGGTCTATGAGTACATTGTGGATAAATGGTCAACTATCAGCATGAAAAATGTTCACTATTCCGTACCTGATTCTCTTGTGGGAGAAAAAGTACATGTCAAGGTTTATAGTGAAAAAAATCGTCATCCTGCACGGGAAGGAGAAAGTGGCCTCTCATCAACGCAGTTATTGCGGTGGAGACTGGTGCATCAAGCTGGAGCACTATTTGCGTACACTTTCCCGTAAACCGGGGGCATTGCCCCACTCTGTGGTTTGGCAAAGAGCACCGGAAGAACTGAGAAGGCTGTATGACATCCATTTCAAGGAGGACAACAGGACGTTTGTTCTGTTGCTGGACTATGCCCGAAAAAATGGATTTTCCGGAACGGACATTGTCACGGCATGCAAGGAGCTGACCGGACGTGGTGTCAGAAAGATATCTCCGGACCAGGTAAAGGCCATGCTGCATGGTAGCGTACAAAGGGAGAGACAGAAGAAACCATGGAACCGCCTGTTCTCCCGGCACAACAGGAGAATATAGAAAGAGAAGCTGTGGATATGCTTGAAGGCATCACGGCGCTCATGACAGGATACAATGAAGTGCATGATATAATACCAACCATTTAAGTTTATAATATATGAAATCAGAAAAAGAAACCATTTATGACTATGCTGCAGAACTGAAGCTTCTGGCCTTTAAAGAGGAACTGGAATGCACCCTTTCATTGGCAGCTGAAGAAAAAACTGGAACCATCTGCAGTTCTTGACGGAATTGCTTGGAAAGGAAAGCGCCAGGAGAAGGGAGTGTAGAAGAAGATCAAGGATAAGATCTGCGGGATTTCCACAAATGAAGTATCTGCATGAGCTTGTTATGGAAGACATGCCCAAAGAGGCACAGGTAATATTACCTGAATTGGAGACACTGGACTTCATCAGACAGGGAAGAAACCTGGTCCTGTATGGAAATCCGGGAACGGAAAGACGCATATTGCTACGGCTTTAGGAATAAAGGCCTGCCAACAGGACTTTACCGTATTGTTTACTTCAGTGCCGGTCCTGCTTACCCAGATAAGGGAGGCTAAATCAGCAAAGACACTGAGGACGCTACAATTAAGGTTTGAAAAATACGATCTGGTCATCTGTGATGAGTTCGGATATGTCAGTTGTGACAAGAAAGGAGGAGAACTGCTTTTTAACCACCTGTCGTTAAGAGCCGGAAAAAAGGCTACAATCATTACTACTAATTTGGCTTTTAACAGATGGAATGAAATCATAAAGGACAAGGTGCTTGTGGCGGCAATGGTTGACAGGCTTACACATAAAGCTTATCTGGTTAATATGACCGGACTGTCTTATAGGCTTAAGGAAACACAAAAAATGAGACAAGATAAATGAATATTTTAAACTTATAGTAATTTTGTAACAAGTTATGGATGGAGCTCTTTTCAATTAGAATACAGCGCACTTTTCAATTAGTATCTACAGGCAAAGTTGCTGTTCAACGGCACATTCATCTGCCAGTCTACGTTAAAATGTACATTTTCCCAGGTCTGTGCTTTACTTGTGAAACAAAAGAGAACTAGTAACATTCCGATGAGGATACGTTTGGGAACTCTGTGTTTTAATATTTTCGTTTTCATGATTTTCCGGTTTTATTGTTTGTTTGACAGATAAGGAGATTGTGCAAATGCCTGATTGACGGCATTTAATGTCAACTGCATATTGAAATGGGAGTTTCCGTATAGCAGTCCTGACGCATAGGCATGCCAGATGACAGGCAGTTTGTTCTGGTTGGACTTATCGGCAGGTTGTCTTAAATCAACCATCTCCATAATCAGGGTTCCTGTGTCATAGCTGTAAGTTACCGGATAAGGATAATACCATCCTCCTCCCCAGTAGGGCCCCCAGAATCCGGCATCCCACCAGCCGCCATACCATCCTCCTGTGGTCATTTGTATTCTTTGTTGGGCGTATGACAACTGAATGCCTACATTGGCTTTTTCTTTATCTTCCGTCCGTACATAGCCTTTCTGTTCCATTTCATGGGCCACTGCACTGATAATGTTTGGGCATTTTCATCTTTCCAATAATTGGCTTTCAGGCTGTTGTCCGGAACCAGAATGCTATCTGGCAGGTAATAGGTGGAAAACTCATTGAAATGTGCACTGTTGTCATAATCAGTGTAAACGCTGTAGTCACTATCCAGTTTATTCATATCCGGATCTTTCTCGCACGAAGTAACTATCATGGCAAGCATGAATAGTGGAAATAGTAGCTTCTTCATATTCCTATAATTTTAGTTAAGTAGTTTATAGTGAGCGTCCTTTAAACACATTGGCTTTCTTTAATGGCAATATTTGACCGGATAAAGTCATGTGGCTGGAATTAAAGTTCGGAAGAATATCTACAGTCGCATTGTTGCTTCCATAAGGTATGTCAATGTTTACTTGGGCTGAGATTCCGATTCCCATCACGTTCATACTGACATGAATATTACCTTTTTTGTCGGTTTTTACTTTATAGTTCGAAGCATTACCGTCTACGGTAATACCTCCTAGTCCGTTCGGACCGCTGAAAGGTACATTGAATGCTACTTGCACCACGGCCTTGTCACCGTCCAGTCCTACAAAGTTGGTGTTGGATGAAACGAAAGCGGAGGTTCCGTATTTAAAGTAAACTCTGTCCGCTTCCAGTACAAAGGTTTGGTTGTCTATTGCCTCTTTGGCTTCCTGAAATAACATTTTGTCCAAAGCTTCCTGAGCCGCTTTTTTTTCCTGACGTGTCATTTCCTTTTCTGTTGTTTGTGCCTGTGAGTATTCTACGCAGGTAAACAAGGTTACTAATGTTAATATTACAACTTTTCTCATAATACCTACTTTTTTATTTTATGTTGTTTTCCTATTGAAATCCGGTATAAATATAATAAGCTTTGTCATAAACAGGTAGTAATTTATTACTGAAACGGAAAAACCGGTTGCTGAAGTGTGTTTTGGAGGAGCTGAAATTAAAGGTGTGAAGAGGAATGAATGAGAAAAGAACAGCTGGAAATCTGCTTTAACAAAATTTCCGGGGCTTATTTTCTATGAACTATAAAGTGATTAGAAAGACCTTCCTTTAAATATATTTGACTTGTCAAGCGGTAGTATTTCACCGGATAAAGTCAGACGGTTGGAATTGAAGTTGGGGCGTATATCTACGGTGGCATTGTTGCTTCCATAAGGTAATGTTATACTTACCTGAGCAGATATGCCTACACCCATTACGCTCATTGTCAGATATATGCTTCCTTTCTTGTCGGTTTTGATCTTGTAACCGGAAACATTGCCGTCTACAGTGACACCTCCTAATCCGTTAGGACCGCTGGCAGGAATGTTGAATGCTACCTGCACGGATGATTTATCACCGTCTACCATTACAAAATTGGTATTAGAAGAAACAAAGGCATTTCTTCCTCTTTTAAATATAACCCGGTCAGCTTCCAGTGTGAACGCTTTATTTTCTATAGCTTGTCTGGCTTCTTCGAACAAGGCTTGTTCCATAGCTTTTTGCGCCTCTTTCTTTTCCTGACGAGTCATTTTTTTTGTTGTTTGTGCTTGTGAGTAGCCTACGCAGCAAAACAAGGTGACGAATACTAATAAAATAATCTTTTTCATATATGTATCTTTTATGTTATTGTTTGGATATGAAACAAATATAATAATTATTTTGTTGAAAGGACTTTATCTTATTTTTTAATTAAAAGCTTCTATGACTTTATATTTTGTACAATGTGTCAAAAAGGGGGAGGACAGTATGGCGAATCCTGGCGCAAAATCCCAATGGAACTTGATGCAAGATTGGGTAAACCTTGTAACAAGATATTGCGGAATTTGATACACGTACATAAGTACGTGTTGGCTTATGCTTGCGTATATGTAGCCCGATGCCAACGTATGTTGCAAGCTTACGTTACTGATGTTGTTGAATATGTCTTCATGTTTTTAGAAAACATCAGCACCTTTTTAAAAAAGGTCAGCATGTTTTAAAAAAAGGTCAGCATGTTTCAGCGTACATGCCTATCATGTTCAGCGTACATTACTCCCTCACTAAACCGATGTTCTTCCTTCTCCATTCATCCTTTCATCTTATTTAAAACACACAGTCAATCAAGCGGTTAAAAATGGAACCGCTTCCCCTCACTCCCGTTTCAACGGTAAGCGTCTCGTAAGCGTCTCCGCGATTCTATCTTGTCGCCCTTTTTTCATTCTTATATTTTTGCCATATATAAAAATGAGGCATTATGGATTTAGCAGAAAATCGATTTGGAAAAACCTGGAAACATTTCCTTGAAGTATTGAAAGTAGACTACAATTGTTCTTTAGCCGATGTTTGCCGTGATCAGCATACCACTCTTGGAGGTATGAGTTCCTGGATGTCCAGACGGGGTTATAGCGTTAAACAAGCCAAGGCGGATGTGGTCCGTGATTATTATGGCGGCGTTGAACCCTCCCGACCGACAACTTCCTCTCCTTCGTTCACTCAAATAGCCCCCGTCATGTTGTCGGAAGAAGAGTTTAGTCTTTCCGGGATCACAATCACCTTTAACAGCGGAACGACCATTTCGGTCAAACGGGCCACTCCCGGGGGTATTATTAAAATGTTACGCGATTACGAAAGAAAGGAGGGGGATCCATGTATTCTCTAACATCAGCCAATCGCTACTATCTGTACCAGGGCTTTGTCCGTATGAACCTTGGCATTGACGGTTTATTCAAAATCATACGCTCTCAAATGAAGGAGCTGTCCCCCATTTCCGGAGATATATTTTTATTCTTTGGCAAAAACCGGCAGAGTGTAAAAATACTGCGTTGGGATGGTGATGGCTTTCTCCTGTACTACAAGCGTCTGGAAGGTGGAAGTTTTGAGTTGCCGACATTTAACCCCCATACAGGCAATTATGAGATCTCTATCAGGTTTTGTCTTTTATCTTAAATGGAGTGTCATTGAAGTCTGTACGGTTGCGAAAACGTTTTAGGATTTAATGTAATATACTGTATATTAACTGTTTGATTTTAAATTACCATCCGATTATTTTGGCCGACTCATTGATTTTTTGTATCTTTACGCTATGAAAAAGGATGAGGTCATAGAGTTATTGAAGGAGCAAATCAAGGAGTTGCGGGATGATAACAACAGACTCCTGGACCAGATAGATGATTTGATAAAGGAGGTTTCTTCCCTTAAAGAGGCACTCCTTCAAAAAGGCGAATCTCTTGGCAAGCAACAGCGTCTTACCAAGGGGATCGCCAAACTTGTATCAAACACATCCGAACAGCAACAACCCCCCTCAACCTGCATTGCCGGAGGAAGAGCGGCAGAAGAGAGAAGCAGAAAGCAGATAAGCGTAAAGCCAGAAAGAACAATGGGGCCAAACGTGACATGCATTATGAGATGGAGCAGGAGGAACATGACGTTTATCCCGACGATCCTGATTTTGACATCAATAAAGCCCGGCTGGTTACCACCGCTCCCAGAATATGTGTCCGCTATGAATGTGTACCCATGCGCTTCATCAAGCACGTCTACAAGATACACACCTACGCGCAAGACGGTTGTCTCTTTGAGGGAAAAACACCGGTCTCGGCTTTCTTGAATTCCAGCTATGACGGCTCATTCATTGCCGGGCTGATGGAATTGCGTTATATACAATCGCTACCGGTTGAAAGAATCATCAACTACTTCGAAAGTCATGGCTTTACGCTGAAGAAACCTACGGCTCATAAGTTGATGGAAAAAGCCTCAAGCCTCTTTGAAAATCTTTATAAGTGTATCCGGCAGACAGCTTTGAGTGATCCTTATAAGGCAGCCGACGAAACCTATTACAAAATACTCGTCCCGGAAAAGAACAGCAAGGGAAAAGGATTCCGCAAGGGATACCTCTGGGTGGTTGTCGGCATAAACACCAGGATGATATACCTGCTCTATGATGACGGCTCCCGCTCTGAAAAAGTTATTCTTAACGAATTAGGCGGTTGCAAAGGTATCATACAAAGCGACGGATACTCACCTTACCGGAAGCTCGAAAGCGATGCTTATCCCCATATCACACGCATTCCGTGCCTGCAACATATAAAACGGAAATTTATAGATTGCGGTGAGGATGACCCGGATGCAAAAAGAATCGTGGAGATGATAAACACACTTTATCAAAATGAACATAAGCATAAGATCGGGGTTGACGGATGGACGGTAGAACAGAATCTTGTCCATCGGAAAAAGTATGCGCCGGACATACTCGGAGAAATAAAAGATGTGCTTGATGATATAGAAGAACGGGGAGATTTGTTGCCTAAGAGCGAACTGAAGGAAGCTATCACCTATCTTCGCAATGAGTGGAATGCCGTGGTGGACATCTTTAATTATGGTGACACTTACCTGGACAACAATATAGTTGAACGGATGAACCGCTACATATCCTTATCAAGAAAAAAAAACTCATTGTTCTTCGGCAGCCATAAGGGAGCCGAACGGGGCGCCATACTATACACGATAGCACTTACTTGTAGGATGAATAAAGTGAATCTGTTTGAGTATCTCACGGATATCATAAACAGAACTGCCGAATGGCAACCGAATACACCACTGGAAAAATACAGGCAACTGCTTCCTGACAGATGGGAAAAGGCTAATGACTAAAAAGGGATCATTAGACTTTTTACTTTTAATATACTATATAGAATCGCGGAGACGCTTACGAGACGCTTACGCGGAAAGGAGGATGAAAGGACAATGACGGGATGTCCCTTCATCACCGGAACACCCACCGGCAGGGCGTTTTGACGGTAAATGAAAGGAGGAGGGAAAAACGAATTAAAACAAATGCTGAAGTGCGGAGCCTATAATTTCAGAATTTCTAACGGACCCTTCCCAACTGTGCCGCTATGTTTGAGAATGAACTCTGAAAAGAACCATATGTTTTTTGTGTGCGGGCCAGCGTGTACATATCTGCGACACCCTCCCTGATTCCTTCCAGAGAGCCACAATCCGCCTGTCTTTCCGAGGACAGGCTGAAATAAAGGTCGGATCAACCTTTCTTCTTGCCGAACTCCGGATCAATTTTTAGCAGAGCCGTTACTCCGAAGGTGATAACGCAGCATATCATAATCCAGATAAAGAAATGGTTGTATCCCATCTGTTCCTGAAGCCAGCCGGCAGCCATTCCCGGAATCATCATGCCTAATGCCATAAATGCGGTACAAATGGCATAATGTGCTGTTTTATGTTCTCCGTCTGCAAAATAAATAAGGTAGAGCATATAGGCTGTGAAACCGAATCCGTAACCGAATTGCTCTATAAAGATGCAAATATTGATGAGATATAAAGAATCAGGCTGGATATAGCTGAGATAAACATAGACTAAATCGGGTAAGGAAATGGCCCATACCATCGGCCAGAGCCATTGTTTCAAACCGTTACGGGCTACGGCTATTCCTCCTAAAATACCTCCTAGGGTAAGTCCGATGATACCGACAGTACCTTGTACGAAACCTATTTCTTCGGTTGTCAGCCCCAAACCACCTTTTTCAACGGGGTCTATAAGGAAAGGAATGCACATTTTTGCCAGTTGAGCTTCGGGCAAACGGTAGAGTAACATGAAAAGAATGGCAATGCCTGCCTGCTTTTTTTTGAAAGAAACTGGCAAAAGTACCAAAGAACTTTTTGAGCAGATTGGAAGCGGAAACTTCTTTGGAAGTATGATCTGAATCCGGACAGGGAAGAACAAACTTATGATAAATCCATATTCCAAGGAAAAGTCCGGCCAATACAAAAAAGGTGATGGACCAAGCGTATGGTATATTATCTGTCATTATTTCCAGTCTTCCTGCAAGCATGATAAGTAATCCTTGTCCCGCAATGGTTGCAATACGGTAGAAGGTACTGCGGATTCCTACAAACAGGGCTTGCCGATGCGAGTCCAGTGCCAGCATGTAAAAGCCGTCGGCAGCAATGTCGTGTGTGGCGGAGCTGAATGCCAGTAACCAGAAAACGGCCAAAGTGAGTTGGAAAAAATGCTCTGTGGGGATGGTGAAGGCTATGCCCGCCAGTCCTGCGCCGATTAAAAGTTGCATGGTGATAATCCACCAGCGTTTCGTCTTGATAAGATCAATGAAAGGGCTCCATAGAGGCTTGATAACCCAAGGCAGGTTGAGCCAGCCGGTATAAAAAGCTAACTCGGTATTGCTGATGCCTAATCTTTTATACATTATGACCGAAATGGTCATTACTGCCACATAGGGCAGCCCTTGTGCAAAGTATAGAGTGGGTATCCATGCCCATGGCGAGGTATGCTTGTTTTTCATGGTTCCTTTCATTTTAAAGAGTCCGAATGGAATCCCCGCCCATGTGGGCGGGGCCTGTTAATAAAACGGCGGATATCCGCACCTTTATAGTAATGCAATAGAATTTCATCGTAGGTATATCCCCGTTCTCCCATTACGGCAGCCCCGATTTGGCAGAGCCCTACTCCATGTCCCCAGCCGGCGCCGGTCAGCAGAAACCATTCGGGAACGCCGTTTTTCAGTTCTCCCTTATCTATTACAAAGGCTGAGCTGAACAGGTGGGAAGAAGATAGAGTGCGGCGTATTTCCAGTTCCTTTCCGATAGTCAATGTTTTTAGCGAACCTACAATTTTCAGTTTGCAGATACGTCCGGATTTGCCGCGTTGGATAGGAATCAGGTCGATGATGTCCCCATAATCCGATTTTGTATTTTGACGGATCAGTTCGGATAATTCTGCCTGGGAATAACGTACTTTCCAACGATAGAAATCTGTAGTTTCCTGATCGTAGTTGTTCAGAATTTGTGAAATGACTTTTTTATCGTGGGTATCACAGAACGAAACAGGAGAAGTACGTATCCAACGCTCTGCCTCTTCTTCTTTGGTCATCGGGTAACGGGCGGTTTTCTTCTTCTTCCGCATCACGGATTGTAGACAAGTAGGGATAATTCTTGTCTTCCCAGCAGTATCCGAATTCCTCGCTTGCTCCTCCGCAGCATTTGGAGAAACGGGCATCGCAAATGCCGCGTTCATACATCAGCAATTGTCCGCGGGTGGCTCTTACTGCTTCGGTCACGGCGGCACTGGATGCTTTGGTTATTCCTTGGTAGCGTTGGCAATGGTCATCGGCGCAAACATCGAATATGGTATGATCTTCGCGGTCGTACCAGCGGATGTATTCGGTATCGGTTTTGATAAAGGAGAAAAAGCCTTCGTTTTTGTTACTCAAGGCCTTGCGTTTCTCTATTTGGGCAAACAGCCAGCTGCGTGATACCACGGCATGGGCTTTCAGAAACTCCAAAGAGGAAGTGGCGTTCATCTCCGAGGAGATGACGCTTATCAGATAGTCTTCGGCGGGAAGAATATTGATAGCGGTGATTTTGCCTTCGTCCACCACTAGTTTCAGTGTTCCCATAAAACTTTGGGTTTCTTGCCGTTCCCAGTGGAAATTAATTCCGATGGTTACGTCATATAATGAAAACGAGGCATGTTCGTCTTGTGGAGTGAAGGTCAGTTCGCGGTAAAGATTACCATTCCACAGAATACCTCCTTCGCTGAAGGCTACTTGTTGTTCACCACAGACTGTTTCTCCTTTAGCGAAAAAATTGCCGTTCAGTGAAAAATGAATTTCTTGTGCGTTTACTATTCCTACGCTTATTTCGGGTTCTTTCATTGTTATTCGTCTTGTTTATGGGCTTGCTGTAATTCCTTCATCTCTTCGTGTTCTCTCTATCTTTTTGCTTTCTCGTCAAAATAACGTCCGGGTATCTTCTCGGCTTCTTCTACTGTTATTCCCACTTCTTTTATGATGGATGCCACTTTTTCTTCTGTTATTTTGTCGAAATCTTCCTGACGGGTGGTGACGATTACGCCAGCCATGTCCAAGCTCCCGGACTGATGAGCATCTGTTCGCTGCCTTTTGCAAAGTAGCAGTCGGGACGGTGCTTGCTGCGGGGAAAAACCACCGTATAGTATAGATGGCCTTCCTTCCATAACAGCAGGTTGAACTTCGCTTCTTGTCCGTCTTCATCCGGTGGGAAAGCGGCGAGGGCGCTGTATAACAGGGAGTCGTCATAATGCGTGTTGCTTGAGAGGATTACCAAAGGACAGGGATAGTCCTTGGTGTTGAGGTAAATTCGGCTACATTCTAGTGGATAATCTTCCTCTTCTTCTAGGTAGGGAAAATACATGCTGCGTATATCGATTGTCTGTGCGTGGGTTATCAGCTGTTGTACGTTCGGGATGATGGGAACATCAGTTTTTCTGACTCCTTGAAGATGGAGATGGTCCGGTGCAGAGGCTCCGCAATGTGCTCCATTATAGAATAGGGCGTAGTCCGGATATTTCTGTACGAATGCACGGACGTCATCGTAACTGAAAATATTCTCATCCATGAGTTGGGGGATGTGATCTTTATGGGCGATAGTGAGGTGATCCGGCAATATGGGATAAGGGTTAACGCATATTCTGTTTGCAGTGATGGTTTCCAGTGCTTTCTGCTCCTTAGGCTGGTTTTCCTTGCACAGGAAACAGGGGCGTGCTTGGATGCTGTCCTTATCCACTTTGGCGGTAGTCGAAACCGCACGCTGTGCATTGCACTGTACCACAAACGTGTAGCCGTTTATGGACAGTTCCTTGGTCTGTATAGTCTGTAATGCCTCGTGGTTGTGGTGTGCCAGTGGCCAGCACGCCAGTTGGCTGTCTATAAATCGCTTGATTTCATTCCGGTTCTTCAGCTCTTCTGTATATTTTTTGCGGATTCCCAGTTCACGGGTGCGCAGGCTGTCTTTGTAGTGATTGTTGGCATTGGTCTGCTCTATGCTCAGGGCGGCATCCGAGTTCCCTTCCCAGCGGCGGCACAGATAGAGTACATCATAGATTCTTCCTATCTTATATTGGCGCGAGAAAATGAGTCCCAGGGCATAATCTTCTCCGTAGCTGACATTGGGCACGCCTGTTTCGCGCAGGATAGGTGTGAAGAATGCGCGCGGAGCCCCCAGACCGTTGATGCGCAATGCGTTATTGTGTCCGTTCTCTTTCGTCCACTCGCTATGGTCTATCACTCCCGGAGCGATGGTGTTCAGCCGGAAGTCCGTCATGCGGTAAGTTCCTATTACCATGGCGCATTGCTCTTTGTAGAACGTGTCTACGATGGTTTGCAGGGTATGGGTGTCGCTGTACAGGTCATCGCTGTCAAGCTGTATGGCGAAGCGTCCGCACCGGGGGTGGTTGATTGCGAGGTCCCAGCATCCCCCTATGCCTAGATCGGTACGTTGGGGCTGAAGGTGGATTACCGCTTTGTTGTCCTTGTATTGACCGATGATTTCTGTGGTTCCGTCTGTCGAGTGATTGTCCACGACGATGATGTTGAATGGAAAGCGTGTTTCTTGTGTGAGTGCCGACCGGATGGCATCGTCAATGGTACGGGCGCGATTGCGCACGGGGATGATGACGGAGGCTTCATATTCGAAATTTCCTTTCTTTACATCCGTTTCCACACATATGGGTTCAAGGAGGGCATTGATGGATTTCAAGTATCGTGTGAATGCTTCTTCCATTTCTATCTGTACCTCCCTGTTACGGGGATTTACGTAGTCGAACTGCTTTTCGCCGGACAGGCGGTTGTCGCTTTCTGTTTCCGTATAAAGATATTCGTTGATATGTACCAGATGAGAATGGAGGGTAAGGAACAGACGCAGTTCATAAAGGGCGGCATACTTTCTTTCCTCTGTCATTTGGAGACTGGCGAGGATGAATTCCGTTCTGTTGAATATCAGTAGCGGACCGAAGTCGAAATCATCACGCACACTGCCGGGTTGGTAGTCGTTGACGGGATGTTTCTTCTTTTCTCCGTTTTTCCATTCATGATGGTCGGCATAGACCATGCCGCATTCTCTGTCCTGCAGGAAGTCCGTCATGCGTTCCAGTGCCTTGTAAGCCAGTTCCAAAGCAGAAGTTTTGGTATAGAGCAATATATAAGGTGTGTCTGCTTTTTCAGCAATCATCTTCATTGTCTTAGAACTGGTTAGTGAATCAACAGGTAATATTTCGCATCCTTCGGGGGTGGATAATGTCTTGTTGGGTTCGATGTTCAGCAGATAGATTTTGTTGACTATGCTACTTTCTTTTAGAGCATGGATTGTCTGTTCTGCCGCTGTGCTTTCCCTATAAGGAATAAAGCAATTAATTGTTTTTCTCATTGTTAAAAAGTATTTCTCACGGCAAAGATAGGTAATATATCTTATTTTTTCTCTACCTTTGTACGCTAATTGTCTTTTAAATATAAATGGAAACTCCGAAAACAGCATTACTTGGCAGGACATTGGATGAGATTCAACAGATTGTGAGGAATCTGGGAATGCCTAAATTTGCCGCAAAGCAGATTACGTCTTGGTTGTATGATAAAAAGGTGGAAACGATAGACGAAATGACCAATTTGTCATTAAAGCATCGCGAAGCATTGAAAGAAGGGTATGAGGTGGGAGCATCTGCTCCGGTGGAAGAAATGCGTTCGGTAGACGGCACGGTGAAATATCTTTTCCGCACACCGGCCTCTCACTTTATTGAAGCGGTTTATATACCCGATGAGGACCGGGCTACTCTTTGCGTTTCCTCGCAAGTGGGATGTAAGATGAACTGCAAGTTCTGTATGACCGGAAGCAAGGCTTTACAGCTAACCTGACTGCCGGTCAAATATTAAACCAGATCTATTCTATTCCTGAAAGGGAAAAGCTGACTAATCTTGTTTTCATGGGTATGGGAGAGCCTTTCGACAATCTGGATGAGGTGTTGAAAGTGCTTGAGATTCTGACTTCAGAATATGGTTACGGTTGGAGCCCGAAACGCATCACTGTTTCTTCTGTGGGTTTAAAGAAAGGACTGGAGCGCTTTCTGAATGAAAGTGATTGTCATCTGGCTATCAGTATGCATACTCCGATTCCTTCGCAACGAAGGGATTTAATGCCTGCCGAGAAAGCTTTTTCCATTACGGAAATTATTGATATATTGCATAATTATGATTTTAGCAAACAGCGGCGTCTGTCTTTTGAGTATATCGTATTCAAAGGGGTGAACGATTCACTTATTTACGCTAAAGAGATTGTGAAACTTTTGCGCGGCATTGAATGTCGTGTCAATTTGATCCGGTTTCATGCCATTCCTAATGTGGGTTTGGAAGGGGTAGATATGGAAACAATGGTTGCCTTCCGTGATTACTTGACGCAGCATGGCGTATTTGCTACGATCCGTGCTTCAAGAGGAGAAGATATTTTTGCTGCTTGTGGAATGTTGTCAACGGCTAAACAACAGAAGGAGAAAGGTGTTACATTACAGTAAATAACAACAATAATACCATATAATTATGAAACGAATAGCATTTTATTTAAGTTTGGTGCTGGTGGTTCTGGTACTGGCTTCTTGTAAGAAGGGACAAAAGAACTTGTTTACCCCCACGTCCAGCGGTAGGCCTTACGAAGTATTGGTCGTAGTAAATAAACCTGTATGGGATCGTCCTGCAGGACGTGCATTGTTTGATGTATTGGATACCAATGTGCCCGGACTGCCCCAGGCGGAGCGTTCGTTTCGTATATCAAATGTGGACCCTCAGCATTTTGATCGTGTGCTGAAAATATTCCGTAATATCATCATTGTGGATATTCAAGATATTTATACTCAGCCCAAACTCAAGTTTTCCCGTGATGTTTATGCGTCTCCGCAGATGATTATGACAATTCAGGCTCCTAATGAAGACGAATTTGAGGAATTTGTAGCAAAGAACAGTAAAGTGATTATAGATTTCTTTGTGAAAGCTGAGATGAATCGTCAGATAGCTTTGTTGAAACAAAAACATAGCGATGTGATTTCCACTAAGGTAGGAAGTATTTTTGATTGTGATATCTGGGTGCCGGTAGAACTGGCTAACTATAAAGAAGGCAAAGATTTTTTGTGGGCTTCTACTAATCGTGCTACAGCGGATATGAATTTTGTAATGTACTCTTATCCTTATACGGACAAGGATACCTTTACTAAAGATTATTTCATTCATAAACGTGATTCTGTAATGAAAGCAAATATTCCGGGTGAACGCGAAGGAATGTATATGGCAACAGACTCTATGTTTGTAGATGTGGAAGATATTGTTGTAAAAGGAGAGTATGCGCAAGAAGCCCGCGGATTATGGGAAATGGAAGGTGACATGATGGGAGGTCCGTTTGTGTCTCATGCACGGGTGGATCGTGCTAACGGCCGTGTCGTTGTGGTTGAGGCCTTTATCTATTCACCGGATAAATTGAAACGTAATCTGATGCGTCAGATGGAAGCTTCACTTTTATACATTGAGATTGCCCAATGAAAGCTTGATTGACGAAATTGTAATTAGTGGTAATATTCCGGAAGAAAAAATAGATACAACAAGCCGGGTAAAGTAAGAAGAGACATATAATATATAATATAGATGGAAGATAACTACAAGATACGAGTTGGTATTACTCATGGGGATATCAACGGAGTAGGATATGAAGTAATTCTCAAAACTTTTTCGGATCCTACCATGCTGGAACTTTGTACACCCATTATTTATGGATCGCCTAAAGTGGCTGCTTATCATCGTAAAGCAATGGATATTCAAACAAATTTCAGTATTGTCAATTCTGCAGATGATGCTCAGCCGGATAAACTGAGCATCGTGAATTGTACGGAAGACGAATTGAAGGTGGAGCTCTCCAAACCGACACCGGAGGCTGGTAAAGCAGCTTTGGATGCGTTGGAGAGAGCTTTGCAGGATTATCGGGAGGGAATGATTGATGTTTTGGTAACTGCTCCTATCAATAAGCATACCATTCAGTCGGAAAGTTTTCATTTCCCCGGTCATACGGAATATATTGAAGAGCGTGTGGGGGGAAGGACAGAAGGCGTTAATGATTTTGCTGAAGAATGATTTCCGGGTAGCTTTGGTGACTGGTCATGTTCCTGTACGCGAGATAGCACAAGATATTACCAAGGAACTTATTATGGAAAAATTGGCTGTTTTCCATCGTTCTTTAAAAGAGGATTTTGGCATCGACAGTCCGCGTATAGCTGTGTTTTCATTAAATCCTCATGCGGGTGATGAGGGATTGATTGGTACGGAAGAGAGTGATATTATAATTCCGGCAATGAAGGAAATGGTTGCCAAAGGCATTCAGTGTTTCGGACCTTATCCGGCCGATGGCTTTATGGGATCTGGCAACTATACTCATTTTGATGGAATTCTAGCTATGTATCATGATCAGGGATTGGCTCCTTTCAAAGCTTTGGCAATGGATGAAGGAGTGAATTACACTGCGGGACTTCCCATTGTACGTACTTCTCCGGCACATGGTACTGCGTATGATATTGCCGGGCAAGGGGTTGCCTTGGAAGATTCTTTTCGCCAGGCTATTTATGTGGCTATGGATGTTTTCCGTAACCGTGTTGTCGAGAAAGAGATTCATGCACATCCGCTGCGTAAACAATATTATGAAAAACGGGATGATAGCGATAAATTGAAATTGGATACCATTGATGATGAAGATTAATGGACGATCGGTTTAAAATATAATTTCAAGAAAAAGTAGAAATGAAATTTGCAATTATATCAGCGGGTGAAGGTTCCCGGCTTTCGCAAGAAGGGGTTGCTTTGCCCAAACCTTTGGTGCAACTGAACGGAGTTGCCATGATTGATCGCTTGATACAGATTTTTGTACGTAACGGAGCTGATAAGGTGGTTGTCATTATTAATAATGAAAGTCCATTGACAAAAGAGCATTTGGCAAAACTACAGGCAGAAGCAGAGATCCCATTGGAAGTAGTTGTGAAAACTACCCCCAGTTCCATGCACAGTTTTTATGAACTGAGCCCTTATTTGCAGGATGATAAATTCTGCTTGACTACTGTGGACACTATATTCCGTGAAGAAGAGTTTTCGACTTTTATTGAAACGTTCAAACAATCGGAAACAGATGGGTATATGGCGGTAACGGATTTTATAGATGATGAAAAACCGCTTTATATATCTACGGACAGTGCTTTGGATATAACAGGTTTCCATGATGAGGCGACTCCCGAATGCCGTTATATATCTGGAGGCATTTATTGTCTGACCCCGGCAGCCGTTAAGACGTTGCATGGGTGTATGGAGAAAGGTATGTCACGTATGCGTAACTTTCAACGACAGTTGGTAGCCGACGGCTTGAAATTAAAGGCTTATCCTTTTACAAAAATTTTGGATGTAGATCATGCTGGTGATATCGTGAAAGCTGAAAATTTTCTAGCCGGTAAAGAGGAGTAACTTAAACACAACAGAAGGAATGGATGTAATTTCAATAATAGGGGTAAGCCGTGGAAATGAATATTCCCCCAATCATGTAGACAATGATGCCGCCATATTTTATAAGGTGACGGAGGAATTGCGGCGGTTGGGCTGTGAGGTGAAAGTTTATGCGGAGAAAGATTTCGTGGAACAGGGTGTCAAGGGAGATATCATTTTTGATATGGCCCGTGATAAGGTAACGATAGCTCGTTTGAGGTCTTTGGAGGATGAAGGTGCATTGGTGATAAACTCTGCCTACGGTATAGATAATTGTGTGCGTAAGCCAATGACAGAATTACTTATAAAGAACGGGGTTCCTCATCCGCAAAGTTTTATAATTTCTACGGCAGATGAGTATTTGGAAAATTGTTATCCTTGTTGGGTGAAACGAGGTGACTCTCACGCTATGGTGAAAGAAGATGTTGCCTACGCCACCTGTAAGGAAGAGGTAGAAAATATATTGGCTGATTTCCGTAAACGCGGTATTCCTGTTGCAGTCATAAACGAACACTTGCAAGGTGACTTGGTAAAATTCTACGGAGTGCATGGAACTGATTTTTTTTATTGGTTTTATCCCTCTCCTTGTTCGCACAGCAAGTTTGGTCTGGAGAAAATAAATGGGATAGCTAAAGGAATTCCTTTTAGCGTAGAGGAATTGAAAATACAAAGTGATAAAGCTGCCGAGGCGCTGAATGTGCCCATTTACGGAGGTGATTGTGTGATTTCAGCTGATGGCACACTGCGAATAATCGATTTTAACGACTGGCCCAGCTTTGCCCGTTGCCGTGAGGAAGCGGGAGGTAAAATTGCAGAGTGCATTTATAAACGGGCTAAAAAGCAAATGAAATAAAAAAGACATGAGTACAGAAAGTGAGAAGAAAGGAATAGAGGCTTCTTTCAAATCCATGGACACAGAGGAGTTCCTGGATATTTATTTCAACCGTCCCATAGGTTATGCATGGGCATTATTTTTTAAAAAACTAAAGGTACACCCTAATGTGGTAACCATTTTTTCTATCATTTTAGGTATAGGTGCTGGTGTGATGTTTTATTATCCTGATATGAAACATACTCTTTTGGGTATACTTTTGTTGATGTGGGCGAATCATTATGACAGTGCGGATGGACAATTGGCGCGTCTGACAGGACAGAAAACCCAGTGGGGGCGTATGTTGGATGGATTTGCCGGTGATATTTGGTTCTTTACCATTTATGCGGCAATTTGTCTCAGACTGATGAACCAACCCATGCCGTTTCATATTGGTGACGGCATGCATTGGGGTATTTTTATTTGGATATTGGCTATTGTTTCGGGTACTGTTTGTCATAGCAAACAATGTACATTGGCGGATTATTATCGTAATATTCATTTATACTTTTTAAAAGGGAAAAGCGGAAGCGAATTGGATAATTTCAAACAACAGCGTGAAATCTTCTACAGTCTGCCGTGGAAGGGAAACTTCTGGTGGAAAGCTTTCTTGTATTTCTATGGTAATTATACACGTCAGCAGGAAAGAATGACTCCTAATTTCCAACAGTTTTATGCATTGGTGAAGGAAAAGTATGGAGACAATATTCCACAGGAATTACGGGATGAATTTCGTGCGGCTAGCAAACCTTTGATGAAATATACCAATATCTTGACTTTTAATACACGTGCCATTGCTCTATATATCAGTTTGTTGATTGGCGAACCATGGTTGTATTTTGTGTTCGAGGTTGTTGTGATGACCTCTTTGTTTGTATATATGCGTCATTGCCATGAGGCGATTTGCGCACGATTGTATCATAAATACATAACGAAGTGAAAAGTAAGTATAGAAATATATTCCTGATGTTTGGAATTGCAGCCATCGTAGTGATGCTTTGTTCTTTTGATATGGAGTATGATGAACTACTGGCTAATTTGCGCCGGGCGGGAATGTGGTTGCCGGCTGTGGTAGGGTTATGGATTATTATTTATCTGTTCAATACCCTTTCTTGGTATATTATCATCCGGGATGGAAAAAAGGGAACACCTATTCCATTTTGGAAAGTTTATAAACTGACAGTTTCCGGATTTGCACTGAATTATGCCACCCCGGTGGGATTGATGGGAGGAGAGCCTTACCGCATTATGGAGCTGACTCCTTATGTTGGGGCCAGTAAGGCAACTTCATCAGTAATTCTTTATGTGATGATGCATATTTTCTCGCATTTTTGTTTTTGGTTTTTTTCTATCTTTTTGTATCTGGCTCTACGTCCGGTAGATATTGCCATGGGAACTATATTGGCTGTTGTGGGGGCGGTTTCTCTTTTAGCCATTTATTTTTTTATGAAAGGTTACAAGAATGGTATGGCTGTCCGTACTTTAAAATTGCTTCAGCATATTCCTTTTATCAAAGAATGGGCTAAACGTTTTTCGGAAAATAAACGCGAGGCTTTGGAACGTGTGGACAGTCAGATAGCCGAACTGCATAAACAGCGTAGATCTACGTTTTATGCCTCGTTAAGTCTGGAATTCATGGCTCGGATTATAGGATGTCTGGAAGTGTATTTCATATTGAATATTCTGACAACGGATGTCAGTTTTCCAGCTTGTATTTTAATTATGGCATTTACTTCTTTGTTTGCCAATTTGTTCTTTTTCTCGCCTATGCAATTGGGCGCACGTGAAGGAGGCTTTGCTTTGGCGGTAGGAGGGTTGGCTATTCCGGGAGCTTTTGGGGTTTATACCGGATTGATAACCCGTGTACGTGAATTGATTTGGATTGTAATTGGTGTGTTGTTGATGAAAGTCGGCAATGGTACACCTGCTAATAAGTAAGATAATGGATACATTGAAAAATATTCAGGGAGTTATATTTGATTATGGCGGTACGATAGATACGAACAGCTGTCATTGGGCGGAAGTGTTGTGGACTAAGTATATGGAACATCAGGTGCCGGTGGATAAGGAAAGTTTCCGTGAGGCATACGTTTTTTGGAGAAAGGGCGTTGGCTAAATATCCTTTTGTCCAGCCTTGGCATAATTTTCATGATGTGCTTTCTATCAAGACTAAACTTCAGGTGGAATGGTTGGCGGAACAGAGAAAGTTGCCTATGGATGAGTTGCAACTGCAATCTTATGCAGTGAAAGTGGCAGACAGCTGTTATGGCTATGTGTTGGATATATTGCAGGTTACACGCCCGGTAGTGAAGGAGTTGGCTAAGAAGTATAGGTTGGTGTTGGTTTCTAATTTTTATGGCAATATACAGACTATTTTAAAGGATTTCGGACTTTTGGATTTCTTTGATGAGATAATTGAATCCTCTGTAGTGGGTGTTCGTAAGCCGGATCCTGCTATCTATAGACTTGGAGTAGATGCTATGGGATTTGCGGCAGAGAATGTGCTGGTGGTCGGAGATTCTTTCTCAAAAGATGTTGTTCCGGCCAAAGCTGTAGGTTGTCGCGTTGCCTGGTTGAAAGGAGAAGGTTGGGGAGGAGAAGTTATAGACGAATCTGTTCCTGATGTAATTATTACGGACTTGGCTCAATTGCTTGCATTATTGTAATAGGATATGGAAATACAAAGACACGCATTGGTGAAAAGGGACTATTTAGTTCCTTTTGTTTTAGTAACCTCTTTGTTCTTTTTATGGGGATTCGCACATGCTATTCTTGATGTATTGAACAAACATTTTCAAGAGGTGATGGATATTACCCGTACTCATTCGGCAATGGTACAGGTGATGTTTTATCTAGGCTATTTCATAATGGCTATTCCGGCAGGATTGTTTATAACCAAATATGGATATCGTAAGGGAGTTGTTTTCGGATTGTTGCTTTATGGAATCGGGTCCTTGATGTTTATTCCCGGCGAGTATTGGATGTCATTTGAATTTTTCCTGTTCTCTTTGTTTGTCATTGCTTGCGGTTTGGTCTTTTTGGAAACAGCTGCAAATCCTTATATGACAGAACTGGGGGATAGGGAAACAGCTGCCAGTCGGTTGAACCTGGCCCAGTCTTTTAATGGGCTAGGATGTATTTGTGGTCCTTTAGTAGGAGGACTGTTATTGTTCTCGGGGAAGGGAGAAGCAAATATCTCGTATCCTTATATGTTGATGGGAGTGGTTGTACTGGCAGTGGGATTTATTTTTTCCCGTATCAAACTTCCGGAGATTGTTCATGTTGACGATTTGGCTGACGGAGAAACGGTTAAGAGAAGTTTATGGTCGCATAAATTATTCTTATTCGGAATAGTGGCACTATTCAGTTATGAGATAGCGGAGATTTCTATTAATAGTTTTTTTATCAATTATGTGGTGGATGACGGGTGGATGAATGCTCGGGATGCGGCGGTAGTACTTTCTTTCGGTGGACTTGGATTGTTTATGTGCGGACGTTTTGCCGGTAGTTGGATCATGCAGCGAATCCGTGCGGAGAGAGTTCTGCTATGCTGTGCTTTGGGGACGGTAATGGCTACTTTTCTTATCGTTTGTAATTTAGGAAAGATTTCATTAATAGCCTTGTTTTTGGTATACGTGTTCGAAGCCATCATGTTTCCCACTATTTTTGCCATATCTTTGAAGGGATTGGGTGGAAAGACCAAACGGGCTTCTTCCTTCCTTATGATGTCTCCCGTAGGAGGGGCTGTTGGTCCTGTGCTGATGGGTTATGTGGCAGATAATAGTACCATGTCCTTATCATTCATCATACCATTTGTTTCTTTTTGTATTGTGTTATTCTATTCGTGGTATGCTGACGTGGAAAGAAACTGAAATGAATAATCCCGATACAGTTGTTAGGCTTTATCGGGATTGTCCATTTCTTCTTAAATTTTTTCAGCTTTTAAAGAACTGGTTCGGATGATATTCCATACATCCTCTTCGGTTTTGCTGAAAGGACCGGATGCCTCTAGTTTCAGTGTCGACATAGCTGCTGCAAAACAACCGGCTTCTTCATAGGAAGCCCCTTTATTACGCATATATAAATATCCGGTAGCATAAGTATCTCCACAGCCAGTGGCATCTACTATGTCTTTAGGAGGATAGGCAGGGATTTTATGAAATGTACCTTCCGCATAAATTATAGACCCTAAGCTTCCCAATGTAATCAATACCTCTTTTACTCCCCATTCTGCTAGTTGTAGGGCAGCTTGTTTTATGTCTGTCTGACCGGTAAGCACTTCCATTTCATGTTCATTTACCTTTAGAATGTCAATATATTTTAGTGCTTCTACTTTGTCTGTCCAATCTATCGGATAAACTTTTTCCCCTCGGACTTCACGTAAGTACCCTTGTGCATCTACAGCTAATATACCTTTGGTAGAAAGATATTTCACAACGTCCAAAGAGAAATCATCTGCTAAAAGACTTCCCAAATGAAAAATATGAGCATTTATGTTCTCTAGTTGTTCTACGGTGAAGGGATCGGCTTTAGCCAATACCCGCTGGCTGCGGTTGTCTTGATTCTCACCGTATGTATTCTCAAAATACACTGTCCGGTGACTAGGAATAACAGTAACTTTGATGCCTTTAGCACGAATATCTTCAACAGCTTTAAATTCACTTGGAGCTAGTGCCGTGACCAGCTGATAATGCTTTGTATCCTTTAAGTGACTGATTCCGTGTGAGAAATAATAAGAAGTCCCGCCGGGCATATAAGTCGTTTTTCTGGGTGTTACTATTTTATCTAATGTAATGTGACCTATGCAACAAATATCATTCATACCTATTTATATTAAACGGTCGCAAAGCTACAAAAAAAACTAGAAAAAGCATGGAAGTTTTCAAAAGAAGGTGTAACTTTGGCACAAATTATCTTAATCTCTGCTATGAGATGCAATTTTAACAAAGAAATTAGAATGGAAAAAATGAATGTGAAACCGGCAACCGGTAAATTAGGCGTTCTTTGTGTTGGATTGGGCGCTGTTACTTCAACTTTTATGACAGGTGTGCTGATGGCTCGTAAGGGATTGGCAAAACCTGTCGGATCTATGACTCAATATGATAAAATGCGTGTTGGCCGTGGAGAGAATAAAAAGTATTTGCATTATGGTGAAATTGTTCCATTGGCAAACTTAAATGACATCGTGTTTGGTGCATGGGATGTTTATCCGGCTAATGCTTATGAATCAGCGGTCAATGCTGAGGTTTTAAAAGAGAAAGATATTAATCCTGTAAAGGATGAATTGGAGAAAATAGTTCCAATGAAAGCTGCTTTCGACCACAACTATGCTAGTCGTCTGGATGGTGATAATGTGAAAGATTGCAAGAATCGTTGGGATATGATGGAACAGTTGCGTGAAGATATCCGCAATTTTAAAGTGGCTAACAATTGTGACCGTATTGTTGTTCTTTGGGCTGCTTCTACAGAGATTTATGTTCCTGTTGATGAAAAAATACACGGAACATTGGCGGCATTGGAACAGGCTATGAAAGATGATGATAAGGCTCATATCGCTCCGTCTATGTGCTATGCTTATGCTGCACTGTCGGAAGGATGTCCTTTCATTATGGGCACCTAATACAACTGTTGATATTCCTGCTATGTGGGAGTTGGCTGAAAAGACTAAAATGCCTATTGCCGGCAAGGATTTCAAGACGGGTCAAACGTTGGTTAAATCAGGTTTCGCACCGATTATTGGAACCCGTTGTTTAGGCTTGGACGGTTGGTTCTCTACAAACATTTTAGGTAATCGTGATGGTTTGGTGTTAGATGAGCCGGCTAACTTCCACACGAAGGAGGTCAGCAAATTATCTACACTGGAATCTATTCTTGTTCCGGAAGATCAGCCGGACTTGTATACAGACTACTATCATAAAGTACGTATCAATTACTATCCGCCTCGTAATGATAATAAAGAAGGTTGGGATAATATTGATATCTTCGGATGGATGGGGTATCCAATGCAGATTAAGATTAATTTCCTTTGCCGTGATTCGATTCTTGCTGCTCCTCTGTGCTTGGACCTTGTATTGTTGAGTGACCTGGCTGCACGTGCAGGACGTTTTGGTATCCAACGTTTCTTGAGTTTCTTCTTGAAGAGTCCGATGCATGATTATACTGAAAACGAAATTCCTGTCAATCACCTCTTCCAGCAGTATGCTATTTTGAAAAATGCCATTCGTGAAATGGGTGGTTATGAGGCCGATCAAGAAATCGACTAATTTATAACAGGATTTTTTATTCGGGCGTGGATTGCGCGGGTTTTCACGGTTTTTCTTTTAAAGACCGTATCTATCCGTGAAATCCACGTCTTATTTTTTATTTTTCTGCCATAATTTCTTGTTGTCTGCCTGAGAATTTGTAATTTTGTCATATAATAGAGTGAATATGGTTAGGTCAGAAATACAAAATGTAAGCTCAGATTTGGTATTATTGGTAATGCCGAAGGGTTGAACCGTGCCATAGACGTGGCTATCCAGGTGGCACCCACTGATTTGTCAGTGTTGATCACCGGTGAAAGTGGGGTGGGAAAGGAAAATTTCCCACAGATTATTCATCAGTTCAGTCGCCGTAAACATGGACAGTATATAGCGGTGAACTGTGGGGCTATTCCTGAAGGTACTATAGATTCAGAGCTTTTCGGACATGAAAAAGGTGCTTTTACGGGCGCTATCAGTGACCGTAATGGCTATTTTGCCGAAGCCAATGGTGGAACCATTTTTCTGGATGAAGTAGGAGAGTTGCCTCTTGCTACTCAGGCACGTCTGTTACGTGTACTTGAAAGTGGTGAATTCATTAAGGTAGGTTCATCTAAAGTGCAGAAAACGGATGTGCGTATTGTTGCCGCTACCAATGTGAATCTGACGGAAGCCATTGCTGAAGGTCGTTTTCGTGAGGATTTGTATTATCGTTTGAACACTGTACCTATTAAAATACCTCCTTTGCGTGAGCGTGGAGATGATATAACTTTACTTTTCCGTAAATTTGCATCAGATTTTGCTGAGAAATATCGTATGCCGGCTATCCAGTTGACAGAAGATGCGAAAGTTTTGTTGCTGGCTTATTCGTGGCCCGGTAATGTGCGCCAGTTGAAAAACATCACTGAACAGATATCTATTATTGAAACTAACCGGGATATAACGGCAGAGATTTTGAGAAATTATTTACCAGAGCAACATGTGAATTCTGGTTTGCCTGCTTTGTTTGGAGTGAAAGCAAATACAGGGAAGGCTTTTGAAAGTGAGCGTGAGATTGTATCAGGTGTTGTTTGATATGCGGCGTGATGTGACTGACTTGAAGAAGTTAGTCAATACACTGATGGCGGAACGTGGCGCGCAATCTGTTCCGACGGCACCAGCTACTACGGCAGTTTCTTATTATCAGGAACCGCAACGGAATTTAGTTGCTACAGTGGTGCCTGCTACGCCTACCATAATTTCTGCCGCCAAACCGGCTCATCCTGTAGTAGATGATATTCAGGATACGGAGGAGGTTGTAGAAGAAGCCACTTTGTCATTGGACGAAGTGGAGAAAGAAATGATACGTAAGGCGCTCGACCGTCATCATGGAAAGCGTAAGAATGCAGCAAAAGATTTGAATATTTCAGAACGAACACTTTATAGAAAAATAAAAGAATATGGTTTGGATTAAACAATTGAAAGTAGTTGGTGTGTTGATGGTACTGGCGGGGATCGTAACTGCTTGTTCTATTTCATATAAATTTAACGGATCGTCTATAGATTATACAAAGGTAAAGACTATTTCGTTTGAGAATTTCCCAAACCGTTCAGCTGGCTTTGTTTGGGGACCGATGGAGAATATGTTCAATACGGCATTACAGGATATTTATATGCAACAAACTCGTTTAAAGCAAGTCAAGCGCAGTGGTGACCTGCAATTGTCTGGTGAGATAACGAATTATGAGGCATTTAATAAAGGAATTGGATCCGATGGCTATTCTAGTATGGTAGAATTGCGTATGACGGTGAGAGTGAATTTTGTCAATAGTTCCAATCCTACGGAAAATATGAACGGACAGCAATTTTCGGCTAGTCGTGAATATAATTCCAATCAGCAGTTAAGTGCTGTGCAGGATGAGTTGGTAAACCAAATGATTAAAGAAATTGTAGAGCAAATATTCAATGCTACAGTGGCAAACTGGTAGTGAGTGATTTTCCGTCATGATACAACAACAATTATATGAATGGATAACGCATCCTGAACGATTGAATCGGGATACTTTGTACGAGTTGCGGACGCTGCTTGCGCGTTATCCATATTTTCAGACGGTGAGACTGCTTTATCTGAAGAATCTGTTTTTATTGCATGACATAACATTTGGTGAGGAACTACGTAAGGCTGCATTGTATGTAGCTGACCGCAAGATTCTTTTTTATCTGATAGAGGGGGAGCGCTTTACTGTATCTTCCTTTGAAAAACAAGACCTACCTAAGGAAGAGGCTGGTTTGGATCGTACTCTTTCATTGATCGATACTTTTCTCTCTTCTTTGCCTGAAGAGGCCGCCGCTATGGAATTACCAATGGATGTAACAACAGATTATACTTCTTTTTTATTGCATGAGGAAGAACATGTGTCTGATGATATACCTCAGATGAAAGGACAGAATTTGATAGACAACTTCATTGAAAAGTCGGCAGAGGAACCTTTGTTACCTCAATTAGGAATAAAAGAGGCGGCACCGGTGAAGAATAAAGTTTCTGAAGAAGAGGAGTCGGAAGATAATGAAGAGGATATGGAGGATGAAAGCTATTTCACTGAAACATTGGCTAAAATATACGTTAAACAGCAAAGATATTCTAAGGCTCTTGAAATTATTAAAAAATTAAATTTGAAATATCCAAAAAAAAACGCTTACTTTGCAGACCAAATAAGATTTTTGGAGAAATTGATTATTAACACTAAATCAAAATAAAGAAAATGTATTTATTACTTATTGGATTAATTGTGCTTGCAGCTCTTTTGATGTGCTTCGTCGTACTGATTCAGAACTCAAAAGGTGGAGGCTTGGCTTCTAGTTTTGCTTCTTCAAATCAAATAATGGGTGTTCGCAAGACTACAGATTTTATTGAGAAATTAACATGGGGGTTAGCTGCTTTTATGGTGGCATGTAGTGTGCTTACTGCTTATTTTGTTCCTGCTGCTCATACAGATTCTTCTGTAATCATGGAAGAGGCAGTGAAAGAAGGAGCTACTAATCCGCTGAATGCACCTTCAGGTTTCGCTGCTCCGCAAACAAATGACGCTGCAACAGAAACTCCTGCTCCCAGTGATTCGGCACAGTAATTATAGAGAAAACATTTTCCTTAATTAATAAGGATAAGCGTCCTGTTTCGTTTACGAAAATAGGACGCTTTTTTGTTTTAAGTTTTTTTGCTTTGATAAGTATGCTTTTGTACTTACTTTTGTTCTGGAATGTTTTTAATCTACAAATAATAAAAGAATCATGTTGAAATTCATATCATGGAATGTAAATGGCTTGCGAGCCTGTTATGATAAAGGTTTTGTTGATGTTTTCCATCGTTTAGAAGCAGACTTTTTCTGCCTGCAGGAAACAAAGATGCAGGAAGGGCAACTGGATGCCAAGTTTGAAGGTTATCACTCCTATTGGAATTATGCTGAAAAGAAAGGGTATTCAGGCACAGCTATCTTTTCTAAAGTCAAACCGTTATCTGTGACATACGGTTTAGGCATAGAAGAGCATGATCACGAAGGACGGGTAATCACTCTTGAATTGGAATCGTTTTATTTGATTACTGTGTATACTCCCAATTCGCAGGAAGAATTGCGACGGTTGGATTATAGAATGAAATGGGAAGATGATTTCCGTGCCTATCTGAAAAAACTGGAAGAAAAGAAACCTGTCATTGTGTGTGGTGACCTGAACGTGGCGCATAAGGAAATAGACTTGAAGAATCCTAAGACAAACCGTAAAAATGCAGGTTTCACTGATGAGGAACGTGCCAAGTTTACCACTTTGCTTGAGTCCGGTTTTACGGATACGTTCCGCTATTTTTATCCAGAGCAGGAAGGAATCTATTCATGGTGGTCTTATCGTTTTAAAGCCCGTGAAAAGAATTCAGGTTGGCGTATTGATTATTTTCTCACTTCCGATTCACTGAAAGATAGGTTGAAAGGTGCACATATTTATACGGATATCTTTGGCTCAGATCATTGTCCGGTAGAATTGACAATAGAACTCTAAGAAACACTCTGAAAAAGCTTTTGTTTCAACACGAATCTCAGATTATCTATAATTAAAAGATAATCTGAGGTTTGTGTCGTTGAAAGACTCTCTCTCTGTTTTACTTCCGTAAATTATTGATTCTTGTTTATCTTTACTTTGAAAAAACAAACTATAATGAAAAGTACAGATAGAGTTAGGTATAATTATTATTCTATTGATTTTGCTTGCGTGTCAATTGAGTTTATTACAAAAAGCCAGTGTATGGATGGAAAGTGGATTGCGTTCGGCCATTCAGAAGGAAGTTCTTATTTTTATAGTAGAGGATATCTCAAGTATTTGATGGTGGAATACCGTTTGTTCCCTGTTTTTATTATAAAGATTAGAATATGTGTACAGATTGTCAATACCAGAATCTTTGCTAAACTAAAAGATAAGGGATATTTGAACACAGCTCCGGCTGTCTTATAATTGGGAGAGGGAATAATCTGTTTATTATTGTATATACCTTCAAAAATTGTTTGTATTAGGACTTTCGTTTGAAGAAAGAGTTGGTCTGCTAGATGTGTAATTTTGTTCTGTAGACCGTGTGGCGTATAAAATTTGTAGAAAAATGGGGTTAAGATAAGGACGTAAAGAGGTATTTGTGGCGCAAACTTCCCGTTTGGATGATTGCGCCATGAATAATATGGTTTACATAGCTACTTCAATAGCCAGTATCTGTGTTTCGGAAGTGGCTTCGATAGTGACACTTTCAATGTCCCATATACCGATACCGTCACGGCGTGAAAGGTTTTCGCCTGCTACATTACTCTCTCCTTCTATAACAAATGTAAACACCTGTGCGAGGTTTGTGCATACGGTATATTACACTATGTCCGGCATCAAATGTACCTATTGAAAACCAGGTATCCTGCAACAGATGTGCCGGTGTGTTTCCGGAAGGAGAAATGAAAGTTGTCAGTTCGTTACGTTTCAATAACGGGCGGATATTATAATTATGGTACTCAGGTTTGGTTTCCTCTACATTAGGGATCACCCAGATTTGCAGGAATTTCAGATCTTCGGTTTTACTGGCATTGTATTCACTGTGATAGATACCTGTTCCTGTACTCATTACTTGAATTTCTCCGGGGGTGATGGTACTTTCATTTTGTACATTATCTCCGTGTCTTAAATATCCTTGTAAAGGAATGGATACTACTTCCATATTTTTATGCGGGTGCATGCCGAAACCTTCTCCGGGAGCCACTGTATCGTCATTCAATACGCGCAAAGCACCGAAGTGTATACGTCTGGGATTATAATAATCTGCGAAGCTGAATGTGTGGTAAGTTTTTAGCCATCCATGATTAAAATAACCTCTCGTGTTGGCTTTGTCAATAATCGTCTTCATAACTTAATGTCTTTTCTATTGGAATGTTGTTATTGATATAACAAATTAGAAGTTGAAAAGTTTGGAACATTGTTGAGTAATGAAAAAAATGGGGCGGTGTAAAATAAAAGAAGAGATGATCAAATCATCTCTTCTATAGAGCGGAAGACGGGGCTCAAACCCGCGACCCTCAGCTTGGAAGGCTAATGCTCTATCAACTGAGCTACTTCCGCAATTTTTTGTGGGCAAAGATGGATTCGAACCACCGAAGTCGAAAGACAGCAGATTTACAGTCTGCCCCATTTGGCCACTCTGGTATTTGCCCATTCGCTTTTAAGAGTCTATCTCAATTCTCTCATTGAGTAGGTTTGTTTCTCAATTGCGATGCAAAGGTACGGCTTTTTTTTGAATATGCAAATTATACAAGAACTTTTTTTCAAAAAATCTGCGTTTTTTGCAATTTCTCTTTAAAATCGAGCATTTTGATGGCAGTTATTGCACATTCATCCCCTTTATTTCCTAATCTTCCACCGGCACGGTCTTCTGCTTGTTGCATAGTATTGGTAGTAATCAAACCATAGATTACAGGAATATCTCCTTCGGCATTCAGTTGGGCAATACCTTGAGTGGTACCGGCACATACATAATCAAAGTGCGGAGTATCGCCACGAACTACGCAGCCTATTGCAATCACTGCATCTACTTTTCCACTTTTTATCATTTGTGCAGAACCGAAAGTCAGTTCAAAACTGCCGGGTACTGTTTGTACTAAAATATTTTTATCTTTTGCGCCATGTTTCTTCAAGGTACTTATGGCTCCTTCCAATAGGGGGCCGGTAATGTTATTGTTCCATTCGGATACTACGATACCGAAACGCATATTTTCTGCATTAGGAACTGAATTGAAATCGTAATCAGATAAGTTATGATACGCTGTTGCCATTGTTTTTTAGTTTTAGTGGTTTAATAAAAGAAAGAGGTTATCTGTACACAGGTGCAGACAACCTCTTTATATCATTAAGGTATATTCTTTTCTTATTTGATGGATGCACGTTCGATGTACTTATCAATGTCCATTGACTGGTAAGAATTGAAGTATTTTTCTTTCACCAAAGTGTATGCTTTAACGCTTCACTATTCTTGCCCAACTTTTCGAACAATTGACCAGCTTGGATCAAATAGATAGGACTCAATGCCTGGCTGTCTGCTTTATCCGCTGCTTTCAGCAAAGTTCCTGCAGCTTTGTCCAATTGTCCCATTTCAGCATAACAGTTACCGATAGTTCCCAAAATGGCAGGGCTCACCAGCTGGTCTTTAGCGCTGAATTTATCCAGATATTTCACTGCATCTTCATATTTACCCAACTGTGCATAGCAGATACCTGCATAAGCATTGGCCAAATTACCAGCAGCGGTTCCACTGAATTCATCTGCTACTTTCAGAAAACCCTTGTAACCGATACTGTCACCATTCAATGCGGTTTCAAAGTTATCAGCTCCGAAATATTGTTCTCCTTTAAATAAAGCTTCTGATGCTTTTACTTCATTGGGGTCAGAAATAAAATGCTTATATCCCATGAAACCAGCTATGATAATCACTACTGCTGCAATAGTTCCAAGGATTCTTCCTTTGTACTTGATAAGGAATGCTTCTGAGGTACTCAGTGCTTCTTCCATATCTAATGGGTCCTGAGTGTGTTTTTGTTCTGCCATTTTTATATTTACTTTTTTATTATTTTTCGGATATTCTTTTTCGGTCAGCAAAAGTAGTTCATTTCTATGTATTAATGAAATTTACGGGCATATTTTTTTAGTTTTTCCCGTTTTTATCTCTAATTTTGTATCCTCAATTAAATAGAAGTTCTATGATACTGAAACGCATCTCGATATTGAATTATAAAAACCTGGAGCAGGCGGAATTGGAATTCTCGCCGAAGATGAATGTTTTATCGGACAAAACGGTATGGGGAAGACAAATTTGCTGGATGCGGTTTATTATCTTTCTTTTTGTAAGAGTGCCACTAATCCTATTGATTCGCAAAATATCCGTCATGAAGGAGAATTCTTTGTAATTCAGGGTTTCTATGAAACAGATCAAGGTGAGCCGGAAGAGGTATATTGTGGATTGAAACGTCGTCAGAAAAAGCAATTCAAGCGGAATAAAAAGGAATATAACCGTTTATCGGATCATATTGGCTTTATTCCCCTTGTAATGGTGTCTCCTGCTGATGCGGAGTTGATTGCAGGAGGTAGTGACGGGCGCCGTCGTTTTATGGATGTGGTGATATCGCAATATGATAAGGAATATTTGGATGCGCTGATACGTTATAATAAAGCATTGACGCAGCGTAATGCTTTGTTGAAATCGGAACAGGAATTCGATGAGGAATTAATGCTGGTATGGGAGGAGATGATGGCATCTGCGGGTGAGGTCGTCTTTAAGAAGCGTAGTGAGTTTATTGCTGAGTTTATACCTACTTTCCAGTCTTTTTATTCTTATATCTCTCAAGATAAAGAGAAAGTGAATCTGGCGTATGAATCTCATGCTATGAGTGGGGGATTGCTGGATATTATCAAGGAGAGCCGTCGACGCGACCGTGTAATGGGATATTCGTTGAAGGGAGTTCATAAAGATGACTTGATTATGCAGTTGGGGGATTTTCCGATAAAGCGGGAGGGGTCACAAGGACAAAACAAAACTTATCTTATCGCCTTGAAATTAGCTCAGTTTGACTTTTTGAAGAAAACGGGCGGCAATACTACTCCTTTATTGTTGTTGGATGATATTTTTGATAAACTGGATGCTTTTCGTGTGGAACAGATTGTAAAACTGGTAGCCGGAGATCGTTTCGGGCAGATTTTCATTACGGATACCAATCGGGATCATTTGGATAAAATATTGAAGAAGATAGAAAGAGAATACAAAGTCTTTGCTGTAGAAGACGGAGAAGTGACAGAAAGAAAGGAAATGGCTGAATGAAACGTAATGATGCGGAACAAATAGGGGAAATGATTCGGAAATTCTTCCGGCAGAATGCTTTGGAGGCGCCACTGAACGAGTATCGTCTGATACAGGCATGGAAAGATGTGGTGGGACCTGCCATTACTAAATATACGAGTAATCTTTATATTAAGAATCAAATTCTTTATGTACATCTCACTTCATCCGTGCTTCGTCAGGAGTTGATGATGGGGCGTGATTTATTGGTGAAAAATCTGAATAAGCAGGTCGGCGCACAAGTGATAGTCAATATTATTTTCCGTTGACTGGATGGTCTTCTGCTGTTTCTTTGGTATCCCCGAAGTTTCCTGCAATACTTCTTGTCAGGTGCGGATTTTGACGGATTTTTTTCTTATCTTTCTCATAAAGCCCGCACTTGAAGAAGTGTAATGTGTAAGAGTAGCTTATGGAACAGTCCGTATCACGATAGATTCTATTTCAATATTCCATTCTCAGTCCAGACTTCATCCATTCTCCGGTCGAAAGGTTCGACAGGCAGCTTTTCGTTTACTTGAAAGTTATAACATATACCTATATTATAGGAATGAAGAAGAGGCAGTAATTTGTCATAATATCCTTTTCCTCTTCCCAACCGGTTGCCTCGGGCATCAAAAGAAACACCCGGTATAATGGCGAAGTCTATCTTCTCATACGCTGTAAATGCTTCTCCCGTCGGTTCCTCTATGTGATAAGCCTCACCGGTTTTCAGGTTTTGCCTGCCTGTATAAATACGAAGTTCCAACTCATCTCCTTTGACTACCGGCAGCAAAACTGTTTTCTGCCGGTGCCATTTTTCAACGAAGTCATGTGTCTGTACTTCATCATCCAATGAATAATAGAGCAAAACGGTACGGGCCGATGCAAACTTGGGATGCTGTTCCAGTTTCTCAAGCAAAGCAGCGGACTTCGTTATTAATTCGGTGATGCCGTGACGGCGCTTTTCTTGCGCTATCTGCTTGCGCAGTTGTTTTTTTAGTTCCTTCATCGCTTACTTTCGGTTCTATGGGTTGTTCGGGAGCTTTGGGAAATGATTCACCTTTATCCAATACTTCCAATGCTTTGAGGACAGTCTTGTCGCTCTTGTTCAAGTATTCTATATAAGCTTCCATGCCCAGCATGTTATAAATGATGTTTCCGTATAAATTTGTTTCAAACAGTTTCTGTGATTTATACATCAATATGTTGCGACGTTTTAGCCCTTTGTTCTCAGCGAAACGGGCGAATTGTTCCAAAATATTCTGATGCTTCAAATATTGCAGCAGGCTTTCCTCTGTTTCATATTTTTGCATTTCGGCACGGTGGTTGTCCGTATACTGGAAAGCAAACTGGATGGTCAGTCCGCGATTAACAGCCATGCGATAATAGGAAGTCATGCCGGTAGTATCCTGTGGTACAAAGATATCGGGCATAATACCTCCACCTCCATATACAGGACGGCCTAAAGAAGTTTCAAAGATTTGGCTTTGATCCTGCTTGATACTGTCTTGTGAGAAAAATTCTCCGTGTTCGTAACGGGTCAGGATATCCATTTCATAATTTGCGTCATTACCTTTTACATACGGTTTCTGTATGCAGCGTCCTGACGGAGTATAGTAACGGGCAATTGTCAGACGGATGGCTGAACCATCGCTGAAGTCGATAGGTTGTTGTACCAGCCCTTTTCCGAAAGAGCGGCGCCCGATGATTGTCCCCCGGTCATTGTCTTGGATAGCTCCGGCAAAAATTTCGCTGGCAGAAGCCGAACCTTCGTCCATCAATACGACAATGGGCATTTTCTGGCTGCTTCCGGTTCCGTTGGATGTATAGTTCTCGCGTGGAGACTTGCGTCCCTGTGTATAAACGATGAGTCTGTTTTTGGGTAAGAATTCGTTTACCATCTGAATTGCTGCACCCATATATCCACCGGTATTACCGCGTAAGTCGATGACCACTCCTTCGCAGTTTGCCTGATTTAGCTTGGCTAATGAAATCAATAATTCGGGATAAGTCGTTTCACCGAATTTGTTTACTTTTATGTAACCGAATTTGTCATTCAGCATATAGGCGGCATCTACACTCTTTACCGGTATGTCACCACGAACAATGGTGAAATGTAAAGTTTCTTTTTCTCCCGGACGAAAAACGCCAAGTTTTACCTCACTGCCTTTGGGACCTTTCAGTCTTTTCATGGATTCATAGTTGGTGACAATTTTTCCTACAAAGGCACTGTCATCCACTTCTATGATGCGGTCTCCTGCCATCAGACCCACTTTTTCTGATGGTCCGCCTTGGATGACATTGTTTACATGGATGGTATCTTGCTGGATGGTAAACTGGATACCGATTCCGCTGAAACTTCCTTTTAAATCAGAATTTACAGCTTCCAGGTCTTTTGCCGGAATATAAGAAGAGTGGGGGTCCAGCTCACCTAGAATTTGCGGCATAGCATCTTCCACCAGTTCACCCATGTTCACTGTATCTACATATTGGTCGTCAATGATACGCAACAATGCATTCAGTTTGTTGGATGAAGTATTAATGATACCTAATTTGTTTCCTGAAAAGTGGTTGGCGTAAAAAGTTCCAATCAATATTCCGGTTACGATGCTTACTGCAACGATTACCGGCATAAAACGGGATGTTCGATTTTTGCTCATATCTTTATTTGCTATTATTCATTGGAATTGATATAGATTACTTCAATATTTGCGCGTTTCAATAAATCAAGCCCGTCTTCCAAACGGTATTTTTCTGAGTAAACTACACGTTTGATTCCTGCTTGGATGATGAGTTTGGCACATTCTATGCAAGGAGATGCGGTGACGTACATGGTTGCTCCGTCGCTGCTGTTGTTGCTTCGTGCTATTTTGGTGATAGCATTCGCTTCAGCGTGTAGTACGTAAGGCTTGGTGACTCCGTTGGCATCTTCGCATACATTTTCGAATCCTGCAGGAGTTCCGTTATATCCGTCGGAGATGATCATCTTGTCTTTACGATCAATGCTCCTACTTGACGGCGTTCACAGTATGAATTTTCCGCCCAAATACTAGCCATGCGGATGTATCGTTTGTCGAGTTTGAGTTGTTTCTCTTCTTTCGTTTCCATTATTTCAGTCTTGCTTATTATGTGCAAATTGAATATAAGTTTTTTTCCCTTCGGGAGCTAGCAATAAAACATTGCTGTCACCTTGATAAAATATTGCATTATTCAATGCTTCTATGAACTCGTTGTTATAGCTTGTTGAAGGCGGAGTCTTGGTAAAGTTTATGTTTACTGTCCGGTCTTTTCCGTCCGCTTGCCATGTGCCTTCAATGGTTCCATTTTGTATGCTTCCTGTAAAAGTACCATCCGCTTTGAAAGTGATGTTGAAACCATGAATGATATCCAAGGCTTTTCTTCCTTCGGTTGCGATAGTCTTATCCGGATTGTGTGCCATTGCATTGTATTTGGGCTCTCCGTTCCGTTTGTCCCAATTTGCTTTACCATAGAAATCCACTACATGCCATGTGCCGCTTGCAAAGATTTCCTCTACATCGTCTTCATTGTTGCAACTCCATAAGAAAGGGAGTAGCATTAGTATATAAAGAATAGACTTTAGTTTCATATTGTTTGGTTTTTTAGTTGATGATTCCATTTCTTTTCAGCAAGGCATGGATACTGGGTTCTTGTCCACGGAAGCGTTTGTAAAGGGTCATCGGATGTTCCGTTCCTCCTTTCGAGAGAATATACTCCCGAAAAGAAGCGGCGACTTCCTGGTTGAAGATTCCTTTTTCCTTGAATAAGGAGAAGGCATCCGCATCCAGTACTTCCGCCCATTTATAACTGTAGTATCCGGCAGAATATCCCCCCGCCATAATATGTGAGAACTGTACGGACATGCAGGTGTCTTCCACTCCGGGCAGTACTTGCGCTTTTTTCCATGCTTCTTTTTCATAAGCGCGGACATCTCCGTCAAATGTTTCCCGGCGGGTGTACCATGCCATATCCAGCAAGCCGAAACTTACTTGACGCAGGCAGGCATAGGCCACATTGAAATTGGATGCATCTACAATCTTTTGGATCAGTTCGGCAGGAATGGGTTCTCCCGTCTGATAATGTCTGGCGAATGTATTGAGAAATTCTTTTTCTGTGGCGAAATTTTCCATAATTTGTGATGGAAGCTCCACAAAATCCCAATATACGCTGGTACCACTCATGGTTGAATAGGTGGTATTGGCAAACATTCCGTGCAAGGCGTGTCCGAATTCGTGTAGAAAAGTGTTTACTTCTGAGAAAGTCAGCAATGCCGGTTTCCCAGCCGATGGCTTGGTGAAGTTCATGGTAACGGATACGTGGGGACGGCTGTTGACTCCGTTTTCTATCCACTGCTCCTTATAGCTGGTCATCCATACGCCCGAACGTTTTCCGGCACGGGGGTGGAAATCTGTATAAAGTACAGCCAGGAAACTTCCGTCTTTGTCGAATACTTCATAAGCTTTTACATCGGGATGATAGACCGGGATTTCTTTATTTTCTTTAAATGTGATGCCATACAGACGGGTAGCCAGACCGAATACACCTTTCTCTACTTGGCTCAGCTCAAAATAAGGACGCAGCTCTTCTTCATTCAGATTGAATTTCTTATTTTTCAGCTTTTCTGAATAATAGGCCCAATCCCATGGCATCAGCTGGAAGTCATTGCCTTCCATTTCGCGTGCCAATGCTTCAACTTCTGCCACTTCCTTTAGGGCGGCAGGGGTATAGGCATCCAGTAATTGGTTGAGCAGTTTGTATACGGCATCACTCGTTTCGGCCATGCGCTTTTTCAGTTTATACTCGGCAAAAGTGGAGAAGCCTAGTAAATGAGCCAGTTCCATGCGAATGTTTACCAATTGCTTGATGATGTCCACATTGTTGTATTCGTTATTGTGTGTACATTGGGTATTATAAGCCATATAGACTTCTCTGCGCAGTGAACGGTCATCACAATATTTCATGAAAGGAACAAAACTGGGAGCATCCAATGTAATGATGCTGCCTTCTTTTCCCTTATCCTTTGCTGTTTGAGCATAACTTTCCAATGAACTTTCGGGTAATCCTTCCAATTGTTTTTCCGTCAAAGCCAATTCGTAGTTATTTGTTTCTTTCAACAGATTCTGAGAAAAACGTAAGGTCAATATGCTTAATTCGGTATTCAGTTGGCGGAACTTTTCTTTTGCCTCACCGGTCAGGTTGGCACCGCTTCTTACAAAACCATCGTATGTCTTTTGCAGCAGTTGGGCGTCTTCACCTTTCAGTTGTAACTGGTCTTTTTGTTCGTATACGGCTTTTATACGAGCAAAAAGTTTTTCATTCAGACTGATGTTGTTGCTGTGTTCGGACAGTACGGGCATCATTTTTTCTGCCAATTCCTGCATCTCGTCACTGGTCTCGGCACTCATCAAATTGCCGAAAACAGTAGTTACGCGGTCTAGCAACGCACCTGATTTTTCCAAAGCAACAATGGTATTTTGGAAAGTCGGTGCTTCGGGATTATTGACAATTGCATCAATTTCCTCATTTTGTTCTTTCATTCCTTCCAACAAGGCAGGTTCATAATGTTCTATCTTGATAAGATGGAACGGAGCCGTGTCATGAGGGGTGTTATAGGGTTTTAAAAATGGATTTTTATTTTCAGTCATAGCACTATTTTATTTGACTTACAAATTTGCTAAAAAAAAGCATCACTATCCTCATTCTATTTACTTATTTAACAAAGTATATTAAATAGTTAGGTTAAAAATAAAGCACAAGCAGAAATGCCTATGCTTTTCATTTTTATGGTTTTTTACCTGATTATTTATTCTTTTCAGTCAGTTTTTCCAACGCCGGAATGGAGATTTCCTTTCTGCTGAGTTGTACCAATCCCTGTTCCTGTAAATCATTCAGCACTTTTGACACATTGATTCGTGTCTCATCAATCAAACTCGCCAAATCCTCCATTTTGATTTTAAGGATTTTTTTCCCTTCGGGCTTCATGGAGCGCAGCACTAAAAAATTCAGTATTTTTTCTTCTGTATTACCTATGTGGCTGTTCCATAATTTCGTATGCCACTTGTGCTCTATTACTCAGAATATTTAAATAGTTAAGGCGGAAGATTTCGTAGTTGTTCAGTTCATTCAATACAAATAACTTGTCTATGGTAACTATGTTAATATCTGTACGTGCTTTGTAAGTCGCTGTATAGTTGGTTTGCATGCCGAATAATGAATAGGGCTCTATAACGAAAGGACTTCCAAAAGTTTCAAATAAGGCGTATGAATGTCGGTTATCGGTTGTTTGGGAGATTATCTCCCCATTTAAGAGGAAAGATTAATTGAGTGCAAGGTGCACCTTGTTCCACAATGATATCATCGGCGTTGTATTTACGAAAATGTAGCTTTACCTTGCCTATATTGGTGAAGTCATTTTTACATAATCCCTGGAAGAGAGGGAGTTGTAAAAGTGTATCATACATTGTAATTTCCATAAGTTCTGTTGTTCGTTAAGTTATAGTTTAACATACAAAGGTAACGATAAAACGAGATTTATTATTTATAGGTGGAAGAACTTTTATTTTTTTTATTGTTTCTTACCGTCTCCTAATGTTTAAAAGCAGAATACTTGCGGGCTGTATAAAAAATAAATATATTTGCATTCAAAAAAGGAGGAGTTTATGTTTGGATCATTTGATTTTCAAGAATTTTTAAGTGCGTTTATTGTGCTTTTTGCTGTCATTGATATTATCGGATCTATTCCTATTATATTGAATCTTAAGCAGAAAGGGAGAAATGTCAATGCTAATAAAGCTACCGGCATTTCTTTTGCTTTATTGATAGGTTTCTTATGCAGGGGATATGATGCTGAAGTTATTTCAAGTTGATATTGCTTCGTTTGCCGTGGCGGGTGCTTTTGTTATTTTTCTCATGTCTTTGGAAATGATTCTGGATATCGAGATATTCAAGAATCAAGGTCCTATCAAGGAAGCGACTTTAGTCCCCTTGGTTTTTCCGTTATTGGCTGGTGCGGGAGCGTTTACTACGTTGCTTTCCCTACGTTCGGAGTATGCTCCTGTAAATATTGTTGTAGCCTTGATATTGAATATGGTTTGGGTTTATGTAGTGTTGAAGTTGACAGATCGCATCGAACGTTTCTTGGGTAAAGGTGGAATTTATGTTATTCGTAAGTTTTTTGGAATCATTTTGTTGGCAATATCAGCGCGTTTATTTACTGCTAATCTGACTTTATTGATAGAGCAGTTTCAGAAAGCTCAGTAATATGCTGTTTTTTTGCAGATAATAATGTCGGAACTCACCATAGATATTTTATTGGAAACCAACTGCTTTGTGTTGAATGGATATTAATCTGTGGTGAGTTCCGGTATCATTCTATTTGAATGGTAGCTGTTTGATGTTTTGATACGCTCCTTGGGTGTCTATTTCTCGTTGATGATGAATTTCTTCATTCCGTCTGTAAAATAAGTTTCATATTTATCTCCTTCGCCTGAGCAAATAAAATAAGCATCCAGTTCAGGATGTGCTTCACAAAATGCTTTGGCTGAGTCCAGTCCCATCACCATGAAAGCAGTGGCGTATGCATCGGCACTGGCGCAATCTTTTGCAATGACAGTGGATGACAGGATACTATGTTGTACTGGATATCCGGTGCGTGGGTCTATGGTATGTGCATATTTCTTTCCACCTTTGTAATAGAAATTACGATAATTCCCTGATGTTGCCATACCTACATCACTAATGGCAAGCACAGTCTGTAACTCCTGGTTTACTGACAAGGAGTCATCTACAGGTTTGTTTATGCCGATACGCCAAGCGTTCATTTTGGAATTTTTGCCTCTTACCACTACTTCACCGCCTATATCTACCATATAGTTTTTTATCCCTTTACGTTCCAATAGCCTTGCTACTGCATCTACTCCGAATCCCTTGGCTATAGCGCTGCAATCCAGCATTATACGAGGGTCTTTTTTCATAATCCGGTTGTTCTGTAAATCTATTTTTTGATATCCTATCATTTGGCGTAAGCTGTCCACTATCAGTGAATCCACTCCTGTAGATTTTTTGAATCCGAATCCCCATGCATTTACCAAAGGTGCGACGGTGATATCAAAGGCTCCATGGGTTTCATCGGATATTTTCTTTGAGAGATGGAATACATGTACGAAAAAACTGTCAACTTCCGTCTTTTCATTGTGGTTTACGCGGGTGATTACGGAATTCGGATTGAAAGGAGAGAGGAGTTGTCCACTTTCTTCAGTTCAGTTTCTATTTCTTCTTTCAGATTATCTTCGGACTGGTAGGTGATTTTGTATACTGTACCGAATACAAAGCCTTCATCCGTACGGAAAGGGGCTTGCTTTTTTAGAATAATAATTGTTCCTATTATCAGAATTGCTAGAAACGGCAATTGCCATGCTAATTTTTTTTTATTCATACCTGTATTTTAGTTAAGAAAGAAATAAATGTTCTATTAAAATTTTAACGCCGATAATAATCAAAACCAAACCTCCCCATAATTCCATGCGCAGGTTGAAACGCTTGCCGCAAAATACACCTATCAGACTTCCTAATGTTGAGATAACAAAAGAGGTAAAGCCGATGATGGCAATAGGAGAAAGAATAGAAGTGAAAGAGTTTATTCCTACAAAAGCAAATGATATACCGATGGCCAAAGCATCAATGCTGGTTGCTATAGCCAGCGTAACAACCACTTTTAATTTAGTGGGGTCGAAGCAGCGTTTGTCTTCATTGCTGAAGCTCTCTTTTATCATACGCCCTCCCAAAAAGGCCAATAACCCAAAAGCGATCCAATGGTCATAATCCTCTATCAGGTGACTGAATCGGCTGGCGGCAAACCAGCCGATAAGCGGCATGACAGCCTGGAAAAGGCCGAAGAAGAATGCCATAATAAAAAAAGTGCGCCAGCAAATGCGACGCATGATAATTCCGCTTGTTATGGAAACTGTGAAACAGTCCATAGCAAGACTGATGGCAAGGAGCCATATTTCTAAAGTTGTCATTGGTTAAAATGGTAATTTGTATATTAAACTGTATGTTACTCCTAAGTTAGTCGAGTTGTTTTTTCCAAAACCGGGAATATACCAAGGCTCGGTGTGTTCCGCCTTTTTTATGCTCATGCGTATACGGTAACGTAGTGACCATCCCATGTAGAAATTCTTGTACACATTTACCTTTATTCCTGCCAGCAGTTCTGCCCAGGTTACTGTGGTTTTAATTCCGTCATAACTGAAAGGAATTTCAGGAAATCCCCATGTAGGATCCTTCATTGTCGGAGCATCTACATCGTATGAAAAAGAGGTGAATCCGTAACGTATGCCTCCATATAGAAAACCAGGCAGATAGGGTTCTTGAAAAAGAAGTTGTAGTTCATGCCTATGCGGAAATAAGGAGCTGAGGCTTTATAATGTATATTGGTACCGTCATCAGTAGTGTCGGTGGTTCCATATCCAATTTCAGCTACGGGAACATAACGGTTTTTCAAATTGACCTCCACGCTGATTTCTGTACTTGTAATGTCACCTCCAAAAATTTTGCTTCCCAGGCCAAATATATCTACACCGATAGTAGTTCCCTGATAGAAGGGTACCTTTTCTTCCTCTATGGTTGTTTTTTTTTCTCTTGTGCCGCCAGTGTGGGGCTGTACAACAGCATACTACTCAGTAGCGTTAACAACGTAATATATGTTGAAATTCTTTTTTTCTTCATTATTGATGTCCGAATTTACAATCTCGATAGATTTTAGGTTATAGGTGGTGTATTTAATGTCTTCCACTTTATAAAACATCATGGTGCCACATTCTATATTCTGCAAGTAGGGGATATTCTGGTGAATGAGTGTGATAGTGTCACGCATCTTTTCCGTATAATGCAATACGTAGGTAGTTGATGTATAACTCAAAGGCAGGCTCATACTGCTTTCCGCTTTATTGAATATCGTGTCATTCATCAATGAGTCTTTTACTACAGTTTCCTTAATAGTTCCATCTTCCAGTGTGTCACGTACAATCACATCGGTAGTGATAAATCCAGTGACGTCAAAAGCCGGACTGAATTTTACAGCTTGGTGTGTCTCTGCATCCAGAAAGTCGAAATGGGCAAAGGAATTGGTGGTAAGCGGACAATCGCTTTCCCCACAGCTTTGCATCAAGGTGCTTACGGTAATCAGGAGCAATAAGATAATGGCTGGTAGTTTCTTCATTTTAAAACTCTTTCTCTATTTTATAATTATTGCGTTCAGGAGCATTCCGGGCTATCAATTCTCCTATGAATCCTGCCAGAAACAGTTGGGTCCCCAAAATCATCAAAGTTAGGGCCAGATAGAAGTAAGGAGAATCAGTAATTAATATATAAGGTAAACCATGTGACAAGGCATATAGTTTGTTCGCTCCGATGATAATGACGGAAATGAAACCAAGAATAAACATCAATGATCCCATAAACCCGAAGAAGTGCATCGGCTTGATACCGAATTTGGATAAAAACCACAGAGTAATGAGGTCTAGATAACCATTGAAGAAACGGTTTAATCCGCCGAATTTTGTTTTACCGAATTTTCGTGCCTGATGGTGTACTACCTTCTCGGCTATCTTAGGAAAACCTGCATTCTTTGCCAGATAGGGGATATAGCGGTGCATTTCACCGTATACTTCGATGTTCTTTACGACATCACGACGATAAGCTTTTAGTCCGCAGTTGAAGTCGTGCAGGTTCTTGATGCCTGAAACGGCACGTGCTGTGGCGTTGAATAGTTTGGTCGGAATGGTTTTTGATAACGGGTCGTAGCGTTTTTGCTTGTATCCCGATACTAAGTCGTAGCCATCTTCTGTAATCATTCTGTATAATTCCGGTATTTCGTCCGGGCTGTCCTGCAAGTCGGCATCCATTGTAATCACCACATCACCTTGCGCCTTTTCAAAACCACAATACAAAGCGGGGGACTTGCCGTAGTTTCGGCGGAATTTAATACCTTTCACGTTGTCCGATTCCGAGCGTAGTTTCTCTATCACTTGCCAGAGTGGTCGGTGCTGCCGTCATTGACAAAAATTACTTCATAGCTGAAGTGGTTGGCGTCCATTACACGTTGAATCCATGCAAATAGTTCCGGCAAAGATTCTTCTTCGTTATATAAAGGAATAACTACAGATATATCCATCTTTTATTCATTTTTCTTTTTACGCATCACGATCAATGCGGTAGGGATGGCCATTAGCATCCCGTAAAACATATTTTGTGATATCAGTTGAAATGTCATTTCCAGCGGGGTAAGTCCCGACAGTAAATCTATCGCTTCTTCGAATTGGTTCAGTGAGGTTGTCAGTTCGGCTCCGGCAGTTTCTTTGAACTGGTTTAAGATGGAACGGTATGCCTCGAATACGAATCCGCCATCTATATAGCGGAAGTAGATGTAATGCACTACCGCTACAAATAGAGAGGCGAACATATACATAAAGGTAGTGAATAGAAACGCACGTGAAAAAGTGATGCTTCCGTCACAATGCCGTTCTCTGAACTTTTTGGCAAATATGTATCCTAAAAAGGGTACTCCTATAGTCAGGACTATAAAAAGTAATTGTAGGAAAGGTATTCTCAATCCTAACGGGAAGAGCATGAATTTGAAGGCCCATAAAAGACCCATGCCCGTACCATAGCGCATGGCGCATTCCTGCAAAGTCGGTTTATAATTCGTCATTCTTTATTAATAAGTGCACAAAAGTACTTCTTTTACGGGAATCCGTCCTATAGTTATGGGTGAAAAATGTATTTTTTCTGCTAAAATCAAAAAAAAAGTATTCGAAAGTATTGTAGTTTTGAAAATAATGTCTACCTTTGCACTCGCAAAACAAAAATGGGTAAGTCCTATACGGCCAGCTCCTGATGAATCCTCCAGGGCTTGATCGCAGCAAAGGTAGTTGGTTGTAGCGGCGCGATATAGTAAGCTTACCCACCCCCGCCTCTTTAGCTCAGTTGGCCAGAGCACGTGATTTGTAATCTCGGGGTCGTTGGTTCGAATCCGACAAGAGGCTCGGAAAAGCGAGAAGGACGAAGAAATCTTCATTCTTCTCGCTTTTTTTATTATATTTGCGCTGATATTAGTTTTAAGGTTGGTACAACCGTTATTTAAGAGTTCTTTTTTATGATAGAGTCACAGATTGTGGCAAGAGTATTGCCGTCTAAATGCCGTGAAGCGGTAAAAGTCCTTTTGCAGGAAGTGTACGGATATGAAGATTTCCGTAATTTAGAAGTTTATGATGACTTGTTCAGAGGTAAGGAAAAATTGCAATTGTCTCAAGGGCAATTAATTGAGGAGGTCATCATGGAAGCCGAAAAGGGATCAAGGGTGACTCGTCTGCTCATAATTTGCTCCTGACAGCTCCGACCGGAGCCGGAAAATCATTGTTGTTTCAGCTCCCTGCTATTTATCTGGGTAATGAATATAAGCTTCTTACTCTTGTGGTTTCTCCGCTGAAAGCATTGATAGTGGACCAGGTTGAGGCGTTGCGGGAACTAGGCTATGAACGTGTGGCGTATGCTTCGTCCGATCTTTCACCTGAACAAAAGAACGAAGTATATCGTCGTGTCCGTGAAGGGGAGGTTGATCTTTTTTATCTTTCCCCTGAATTATTGTTGGCGTATGATATCAGTTATTTTGTAGGTGAACGCCGCATCGGACTGGTAGTGGTTGACGAGGCTCATACCGTGACCACTTGGGGTAAAGAGTTCCGGGGTGGATTATTGGTTTCTAGGGCGTCATTTGGAAGCTTTAAAGAATGCGTTGGGGTATGTATTCCCTGTTTTTGCATTGACGGCCACTGCTGTGTGGAATCCCGAAGGCGGGAACGATATGATTTTTGATACCATCCGGTCGTTGCATCTTGCTCCGTGTGCCTTGTATGTGGGCACGGTGAAGCGTGAAAATATCGGCTTTGACATTACCGCCATGACCATAGAGGAGGGGGAAACCTACGATAAGGCCAAGCACTGTTGCCGCCCGGGTGGAGGATTTTCTGGACGGGCATAAGACTATCATTTATTATCCTTTTGCCGGAGGTATAGATATGAAACTGAAGACCTGGGTGTATCCGGCTAACTGGCATTGGGTGGCATCTTATTATGGTAAAAAGGATAAAGAGCAAAAAGCCGAAATTATACAAGCTTTTAAGGAGGGTGAGAAAAAGAATAATCGTTGCTACGAAAGCTTTCGGTATGGGGGTGGATATCAGCGATATTGACCGTGTGTATCATGTGGCTCCATCCAGCACCTTTGTCGATTATATTCAGGAGATTGGCCGTGCTGCCCGTGATAAGAACATTACGGGTGTGGCGGTGACGGATTTTAATGAGCGCGACTTTTATTATATGAAACGCCTGCATTCTGCGGGTGCCATCTCCCAGGAACAGTTGGGGATGATTCTGAAGAAAGTTTGGGAAATATATCTGATGAAAGGCTGTAGTGATGAAATGCAGATGTCTTTATCCGATTTTGAATTTGCAGTGAAGTTGCCTCGTAAAAAGAACAAGCTGGAATATGAATCGGATTTGGAGCAAGTCGTCAAAACGGCTTTGTTATGGATAGAAGAGGATTTGAGTTTCCGGCATGGCGGTTCTCCTGTTGAAATCAATTCACAGACGTTGTTTTCCGATGGCTATGTGCAGGAAAAGACGGGTGATGCCGCTTTCCGTAAAAAATACAAGCAGTACATGGTTCCCGTGAAAGGGGTTGAAGGAGTCTATAAGGTGGCTTTTGAATCTTTGTGGGAGAATTGTTTCTCGGAGATGGGATACCGTGAGTTTAAGCGCGATTTATACAATGGAAATCTCTTTGAGGGAGTTCGTGCGGCAGCTGTGGGCAAGCATGATGTCTTGTTAAAAGAGAGTGCGGCGGATATCTGCTCCAAGCTGGCAAGTCTCTTGAAGAGTTTGAAAGATTTGTTGACGGTGAGTCTGTATGGTAATAAAGGAAAGTTCGAGGAGGACGATTTGCGTAGTATTTTTGCGGCGTATGATATGGATGTTCCTTCTGCCAAGCGTTTTATCACTTCGTTACTGGAGTCCAGGGTAGAGGAGGGCAGAAGTGTGAGTTACATCACCAGTGCCAAGAAGAAAGATGAAGACAAACTGATGTTTACCGTTACCCGTGGTTTTGATTTGTTGCTTTCCCGTTACCAGAAGTTGTGTGCCCAGCGTATCACAGGAAAGAAAGGAGACCGGCTGTTGTTCTATGTCACTCCGTTCTCCGATCTCAATATGCTGCTCAACTTGCTGTCTATGCTCAATGTGGTGGACTTTACCGTAGAGGGGGGTGTTCCTTCTGTTGGAGTACGTGTCCGTGATGCGGAGATATTGAAAAAGGAAGCTGCTTCGGGGGACTATCAGAACCATGTGCTGGAGAATAATGAGAAAATATTCCAGGAACAGATAGAGTTGTTCCGGCTGTTCTTTGGCAATACAAAACTGAGCGATGAGCAGCGATGGGAGTTTATAGAGGATTATTTTACGGGGATGAGTTTGGAGGGATTGAAAGAAAATATTCTTGTGTTGTGGAATGACAGCTGTAAGGGCTGTATAATATAACTCGTTGGCGAAATTAATTTTGCCTTGTATGATTTCACGTTAGTATATGAGGTTGTGCCAACGTTTTGACACAACCTCTACTTGATAGCCGACAGCATGGGCATTAAATTCACTTGAAATGAATTTGTTTTCCAACTTTTATTGTTAATGCGAAGAGAATGACTTTGACGAATGCTACTCTTTATTTGGCTGGTACGCGCAAAGTCACGGAAGTTGGAATCAGCCTCTTGTCGGCAACCATGACGGTGGAGGAATGGGAAGACAATGTTGTGATAATTGATCATCGTTTTTGTTTTTAAAGGGTTGTTATTATCAGAAAAGCGTCAGGAAGGAACAAGGCGCACACTGCTGCGGCGTCCGGTGAAACTTGGTACAAGATCCGCGGAATCTTGTACCAGGATTTTTGTAATCTTGTGCCGGGGTGCGGCTGGTTCCTTCTGACACTGCAAAGATAACTTCACGTCCGTGCGGCGTGACCCCTTCCGCCCCCTTTTGACCCCTTGGCGGATTGCGGGGGGAATCATGGCTCTCCAAGTGGAGGTAGACTGGTTGCAACTGGCGGCGGGGACACGGGGACAGTGGGGACAGCCCCTTTTTTTCTCACACACACGTGCGCGCGTATAAAGCCGGGGTCAGCTCTTGTGATACGTTCCCCCTACCGTCCACACTCATCGGACCCCTTGCTTGGTGAACCGTTTGGGCCGCCTTTTCCTGGTGGTAGGTTTTCATCGCCTTTTTCACCTCGGTGCGTATACGAAGGTCTGCATGCAGGGGGCCTCCCAGGAGCAGTGTGTTGTGTTATTTGTTTTTTACTGTAAGAGATGATTTTCTCTAGCAGCTCCGGCCATATGTCGTCCTGTGGAAAGGCAGGCAGGGGGAAATAAGGTTCGGAGCCTTCGGTGAGTTGTTCTTCCTCGTTGGTGTCATTGGGAAACTCATTTTCCACCCTATTATATCGCGCGCACGTGTGTGTGAGAAAAAAGGGCTGTCCCTGCTGTCCCCACTGTCTCTGCCTTGTAAGAATCGGCGGAACTGAATAACGGAAAATATTTTTCAGGAGGACTTGTCTTTAAAATTCACTTGAAATGAATTTGTTTTCCCACTTTTATTGTTAATGCGAAGAGAAGTCGTTATCTTCGCATTAACAATCCATTTAAGAAAAAGAGAATGATGAAATATCCCATTGGCATACAGAGTTTTGATCAAATAATAGAAGGTAATTGGGTCTATGTGGATAAGACCGATTTGGTTTATCGTTTGGTAACGACGACCAAAACTTGTTTTCTTAGCCGTCCCCGTCGTTTTGGGAAGAGCTTGTTGGTAAGCACGTTGGATGCCTATTTCAAGGGGCGCAAGGAACTTTTTGACGGCTTGATGATAGCGAAGTTGGAGAAAGACTGGCATCAGTATCCTGTGTTCAAGATAGATTTCAACGGTGTTAACTTTACGGAAAAAGGAAACTTGGAAGCTACCATAGAATATTATCTTGCCAACTGGGAGAAAATCTACGGAGAAACTCCCCGTGAGGTTCCTATGGGAAGCGGTTCGAACAAATACTTTCTCTAGCCTATCAGCAAACGGGGCATCGTGCCGTGGTACTGGTAGATGAATATGACAAGCCTATTCTCGATGCATTGGATACTCCTCTGGAAGATGCCAACCGCGAAATCTTGAAAGCTTTCTATTCCACCTTCAAAGGGGCTGATGAATACTTGAGGTTTGTGTTGCTTACGGGAGTGACAAAATTTTCGCAAGTCAGTGTGTTCAGCGGGTTCAACCAGCCTAAAGATATAAGTATGGATAATCATTATGAAGCATTGTGTGGTGTGACTCAGGTGGAATTGGAACATTATTTTGCAGAACCTATTGCAAATTTGGCTGAAAAGTTCAATTATACAGTGGAGGAAATGAAAGACGTACTCAAAATGCAATACGATGGCTATCATTTTGGCAGCGGCTTGCTTGGTGTCTATAATCCTTTCAGCCTGCTCAATGCTTTTGATATGAACGATATCCGCGACTATTGGTTTGCATCAGGTACTCCTACTTATTTGATCAAACTTCTGCGGCATAACCACGAGCAGATGGATGAATTGACTGGGCGTTACTATGATCCTTCGATGTTTGTCGATTATAAGGCCGATGTGGAAAAACCGCTGCCTATGATTTATCAAAGCGGCTATCTGACGATCAAGGAATACGACTCCCGGAGAAACCGTTACCTGTTGGACTTTCCAAATAATGAGGTGAAAAAGGGATTTCTGACCATGGTGGCAGCCAATTATTTCAAACCCCAAGAGTTTGAAGTTTCCAACTGGATTGTAGATGCCGTCATTTTACTTGAGGAAGGGGAAACTACGGCTTTTTGTTCAGCTTTAACTTCTTTCCTTGCGGATATACCTTATGATTCTCATGGCTCGATAAAGACGGTTGAAGCGACAGAAAAACATTTTCAATATACTTTCTATCTGATTCTCCGTTTGCTTGGGGTATATTGCCAGTTGCATGTGGAGAAAACTCAGTCAAGAGGAAGAGTGGACTGTGTATTGGAGACAAAGGATTATGTATATATATTTGAGTTTAAACTGGATGGTACGGCTGCTGAAGCCTTGCAGCAGATAGAGGACAAAGGATATGCTACACCTTATCAGACAGACACGCGCAAAGTCACGGCTATTGGTGTCAGTTTTTCATCGGAAACCATGACGGTGGAGGAATGGGAGGAAAAACGTTGTAGCCCAGTTGAGATTAAATAATAGTGCAAAAGTAATGCCTCAAGCCGGAATCATCACGATCCCTCTTGAGGCAGTCTTCATTTATGGAATTGGGAATATAAACCGCTTACGCTTTAAAATTGCGTGCTATTTTTTTATATCCATATACGGCACGGTTACCCAATTCTTCTTCAATGCGGAGCAACTGGTTGTATTTTGCCATACGGTCGCTACGGCTCAGTGAACCGGTTTTAATCTGTCCGCTATTGGTGGCTACGGCGATATCTGCAATGGTAGCATCTTCCGTTTCACCGGAGCGGTGGCTGGTCACAGTGGTGTAGCCGTTACGTTGGGCCATTTCGATAGCATCCAGAGTTTCAGTCAGCGAACCGATCTGGTTTACTTTTACCAGGATAGAGTTTGCACAACCTTCACTGATTCCTTTTTCCAGGAACTTCACATTGGTAACGAACAAGTCATCACCTACCAGCTGGCAGCGGTTGCCCAGACGCTCGGTCAGCATGCGCCATCCTTCCCAGTCGTTTTCTGCCATACCATCCTCTATCGAATCAATGGGGTAGTCCCAACTCAATTTTTCCAGATAGGCAACCTGTTCGGCGGCACTGCGCTTTTCCCCTTTGGGGCCTTCAAACTTGGTATAGTCATAGATGCCGTCATGATAAAATTCGGAAGAAGCACAATCCAGACCGATGGTGATATGTTTGAACGGTTCATATCCGGCAGCTTCAATAGCGGCAAGGATACAATTCAAAGCATCTTCAGTGCCATCCAGTGCAGGGGCAAAACCGCCTTCATCTCCTACGGCTGTGCTTAGTCCGCGTTTTTTCAGCACCTCTTTCAAAGCATGGAATACTTCTGCGCCCATCCGTAAGGCCTCACGGAATGTCTTTGCGCCGACAGGACGAATCATGAATTCTTGAAAAGCGATAGGAGCGTCGCTATGCGAGCCTCCGTTAATGATGTTCATCATCGGGACGGGCATGACATAGGTATTTGTTCCGCCGATGTATCTGTAAAGAGGGATATCCAGATAGTTGGCGGCAGCTTTTGCCACAGCCAGGGATACGCCCAAAATAGCATTTGCGCCCAGTTTTGATTTAGTTGGGGTTCCATCCAGATCAAGCATGGCTTTGTCAATGCCACGTTGATCCATAGAGTCCATTCCTTTCAATGCCGGAGCGATAAGGGTATTTATATTTTCTACAGCTTTTAATACGCCTTTGCCCCCGTAACGGGTCTTGTCACCGTCACGTAGCTCCAATGCCTCATGTTCACCGGTTGACGCACCCGATGGGACAGAGGCACGGCCCATAATCCCTGATTCCAATATCACATCCACTTCCACAGTGGGGTTACCACGTGAATCCAAAATCTCTCTTCCTTTAATCTCTGCTATTTTCATATAATTCTAATTTTATAAGATGGTTTTATTTTAATAACAATAGAGAAGCCGGATTTGTTGAGGTGCCAGGGAAAGTTTTTTCATGATATTTACTTTTTTATTTCTTTCCACAGAGTACATCCGTCTTCTTTTTTCGTCTCCCTTTAATAAAAGCTAGAGATCAATATGAAAATAAAATGGATAGTGGGGGGCTGTTATGGGCAAGTTCTTACTTGCAGGCTGCCGCACAGGAATATAAACTGTGGTATGACGAACCCGCTCAGGTTTGGACTGAAGCGCTTCCGCTGGGTAACGGGCGGTTGGGAGCGATGGTATTCGGCAATCCCGGTGTGGAGCATATCCAGTTGAACGAAGAAACTATTTGGGCAGGACGTCCCAATAATAATGCTAATCCCGATGCGTTGGAATATATTCCCAAAGTGCGCCGGTTGGTGTTCGAGGGAAAATATCTTGAAGCACAAACGTTGGCTACCGAGAAAGTAATGGCGAAGACCAATAGCGGTATGCCCTATCAATCGTTTGGCGATCTGCATATTTCTTTTCCGGGGCATACACGTTATTCCGATTACTATAGGGAACTGAGCCTGGATTCAGCTCGTACCATCGTGCGTTATAAGGTGGACGGGGTGACTTATCAGCGTGAAACACTGACGTCGTTTGCCGATCAGGTAGTTATGGTGCGTCTTACTGCCAGCCAACCCGGAAAGATTACTTGTAACGCCAATCTTACTACTCCGCATCAGGATGTGATGGTTGCGACGGAAGGGGAGGAGGTTACCCTTTCGGGCGTATCTTCCTGGCATGAAGGACTCAAAGGGAAGGTTGAATTTCAGGGACGTATGACTGCACGTACTCAGGGAGGAACCCGATCTTGTCGTGACGGAGTCTTGAGTATAGAAGGGGCGGACGAGGCTGTGATTTATATTTCCATTGCTACCAACTTTACTAATTACAAGGATATAACAGGTAACCAAGTGGAGCGTGCGAAGAACTATCTGCGCCGGGCTGTAAGTAAAGATTATATGACATCACGTAAGGCACACGTCGATTTTTTCAAGCAATATATGGACCGTGTCTCTTTGGATTTAGGCATAGACAAATATGCAGGGGTAACCACTGATATGCGTGTACAGAATTTCAAGGAAACGAAGGATGATTTTCTGGTGGCCACTTATTTCCGTTTCGGCCGCTATCTGTTGATTTGTTCTTCACAGCCGGGTGGGCAGCCTGCTAATTTGCAAGGCATTTGGAATGATAAATTATTTCCTTCCTGGGATAGTAAATATACATGTAATATCAATGTTGAAATGAACTATTGGCCGGCCGAAGTGACGAATCTCAGCGAATTGCACGAGCCTTTGATACAACTGATCCGTGAAGTGAGTGAAACAGGGCGTGAGTCGGCCAAGATTATGTATGGGGCGGATGGCTGGGTATTGCATCACAATACGGATATATGGCGTGTTACCGGAGCTATAGACAAGGCTCCGTCAGGATTATGGCCTACGGGTGGAGCCTGGCTGTGCCGTCATTTGTGGGAACGTTATCTTTATACAGGCGATATGGAATTTCTCCGCTCGGCTTACCCTATCATGAAAGAAGCCGGTAAGTTTTTTGATGAAATCATGGTGAAGGAACCGTTGCATAACTGGTTGGTGGTATGTCCGAGCAATTCTCCGGAGAATACTCATGCAGGCAGTAACGGGAAAGCGACTACGGCTGCCGGGTGTACTTTGGATAACCAGCTGATATTCGATTTGTGGAATCAGATAATCACGACCGCCCGTCTGTTGGGTACGGATGCTGAATTTGCCACCCGTTTGGAACAGCGTTTAAAGGAAATGGCGCCCATGCAGATAGGACGTTGGGGGCAATTGCAGGAATGGATGATGGATTGGGACAATCCGCAGGATGTGCACCGTCATGTGTCACACCTTTATGGTTTGTTCCCCAGTAATCAGATTTCTCCTTACCGTACTCCCGAATTGTTTGATGCGGCACGTACTTCGCTGATTCATCGTGGCGATCCGTCTACCGGATGGAGTATGGGATGGAAGGTATGTTTGTGGGCCCGTCTGTTGGATGGTGACCATGCTTATAAACTGATAACCGATCAGTTGACTCTCGTACGTAACGAGAAGAAAAAAGGAGGAACTTATCCTAATTTGTTTGATGCCCATCCACCTTTTCAGATTGACGGTAATTTTGGTTGTACGGCGGGTATCGTAGAAATGCTGATGCAGAGCCACGATGGTTTTATTTATTTACTTCCCGCATTGCCGGCGCAATGGAAAGAGGGAAGCGTGAACGGGATTATAGCCCGTGGAGGTTTTGAATTGGATTTGAGTTGGAAGAATGGTAAAGTGAGCCGGTTGGTGGTGAAATCCCGTAATGGGGGAAACTGTCGTTTGCGTTCTTTAAATCCGCTGGCAGGCAAAGGGCTGAGAAAGGCGAAAGGAGAGAATCCGAATAAATTGTATGCCATACCCGAAATCTTACAGCCGATTATAAATAAAGAAGCGAAATTGAATAAAGTTGAGTTGAAAAAAACTTATCTTTATGATCTGGAAACCAAAGCAGGTGAAGAGTATATATTCTTAGGTAAGTGATGATTCTTGCATTGATTGTAAGGATGAAAAATAGTAAAAAGAAGAAATATGAAAAGAACAGGATTAAACATTATTTGCTCATTGTTGCTGGCAGGTGGAATGTGTGCATGTACTGCCACTCCTAAACAGACCGAAGAAATCAAATGGAGCGAACGTATGGCTCAGTCGGAAATGCAACGTTTCCCTGAGCCTTGGATGATAGAAAAAGCGAAAAAGCCTCGTTGGGGCTATACGCACGGACTGGTGGTGAAATCCATGTTGGAGGAATGGAAACATACCGGTGACACTGCCTATTATAATTATGCAAAAATATATGCAGACAGTCTGATAGACACCGACGGTAAGATAAAGACCATGAAATATCTTTCTTTTAATATTGATAATATCAATGCCGGAAAGATTTTATTCGATTTTTATGAAAAGACGGGAGACGGGCGTTATAAGGTGGCGATGGATACTCTTCGCAAACAACTGGCCGAACAGCCCCGTACCAGTGAAGGCGGTTTCTGGCACAAACTGGTATATCCGCACCAGATGTGGCTGGATGGTATATTCATGGCTTCTCCTTATCTGGCTCAATATGGTAACGTATTCAAGGATACTACGGTCAATGCCGATATTGTGAATCAAATAAAGCTGATTGCCCGTAAAACGTATGATCCTAAAACCGGTTTGTTCTATCATGGCTGGGATGAGAGCAAGACACAAAATTGGGCAAATAAGGAAACCGGGTGCTCACCCAACTTCTGGAGCCGCAGTATAGGCTGGTATGCCGCTGCCGTGGTGGATGTATTGGACTATATGCCGGCGCAGTTCGAAGGACGCGACAGCATTATGACGATTATAAATACGTTGGCCGAAGGCATTGTAAAATACCAGGAGCCTGAAACAGGGGTATGGTGGCAGGTGACTGACCAGAATAACCGTAAAGGAAATTATCTGGAATCTTCCGCTTCATCGCTTTTTGTATATTTCTTGTGTAAGCTGTAAATAAAGGATATATTCCTGTGGAGTATAAAGCGGCCGCAGAGCGTGGTTTTAATGGCCTGATCAAACAGTTCATTAAAGAAGAGCCTGATGGTTCATACACTATTACCAACTGTTGTGCTGTTGCAGGATTAGGCGGTAAAGGAAACCGGGATGGAAGTTTTGCTTATTACATAGGTGAGCCGGTGATAGAGAACGATCCGAAATCAGTAGGTTCCTTTATTTTGGCAGCTATTGAATATGAGAAAATGAAGCAGTAGGAATAATCTGAAAAAGATGAGGACATTTGTCAAAAAGGTCTTCATCTTTTCCGTAAACATCAGGACCTTTTTTAAACACCTTGTTGTTTTGATAAAAGCTCTTGTTTGGAGATTGTCAATTAATTAATAAACGAATTTGAAAATACAATGATGAACAGACACGCATTACTTTCCTTATTGGCTTTATTGCTATGTTGCTCTACTTCGTTGCCGGCGCAGAAAGCGAAAACGTATATTCCCTGGAAGAACGGCAAACTGGTGGTGTCCGAGGAGGGACGCTACCTGAAGCATGAAAATGGAGTACCTTTCTTCTGGTTGGGTGAAACCGGATGGCTGATGCCGCAACGCTTGAATCGTGACGAGGTTTCTTACTATCTGAATAAGTGCAAGGATGCTGGATATAACATGGTGCAGGTGCAGGTATTGAACGGTGTGCCTTCCATGAATATTTACGGCCAGTATTCCATGACAGACGGTTTTAATTTCAAAGATATCAACCGCAAAGGGATTTATGGATATTGGGACCACATGGACTATATTATTAAAAGTGCCGCTTCACGGGGTATCTATATAGGGATGGTATGTATTTGGGGAACTCCCGTGGAACAAGGGCTGATGAATGAAAAAGAAGCCGTGGCATACGGTAAGTTTCTTGCGGAACGTTACAAGGATGAGCCGAATATTATTTGGATGATAGGAGGGGATATCCGCGGTGATAATAAGACGGAGGTATGGGATGCGTTGGCAAACAGTATCCGCAGCATAGACAAAGGTCATCTGATGACTTTCCATCCGCGTGGACGTACCACGTCGGCTACTTGGTTTAATGACCGCGAATGGCTGGATTTCAATATGTTCCAAAGCGGACACCGTCGTTACGGGCAGCGTAACGGTGATGGTGACTATCCTATCGAAGAGAATACGGAAGAAGATAACTGGCGTTTTGTGGAAGCCAGTCAGGCAAAGACTCCGTTGAAACCGGTGATTGATGACGAACCTATTTATGAAGACATTCCACAGGGGCTGCATGATCCCAATGAAACCCGTTGGAATCAGCACGATGTGCGTCGTTATGCCTATTGGTCGGTATTTGCCGGATCATTCGGGCACTCATACGGTCATAATGATATCATGCAATTTATCCGTCCCGGATATGGAGCCTCTTTCGGTGCCGACGGACGTAAGAAAGCATGGTGGGATGCTTTGGAAGACCCCGGTTTCAATCAGATGAAATATCTGAAGAACTTGATGCTGACTTTTCCTTTCTTTGAACGTGTGCCCGATCAGAGTGTCATTGCAGGAACTAACGGCGAACGCTATGACCGTGCCATCGCTACCCGTGGAAATGACTATTTGCTGGTTTACAATTACTCAGGACGTCCTATGCAGATCGATTTGAGCAAAATCAGCGGTGCGAAAGAATGCATGGTGGTATAGCGCGAAGGACGGTAAGTTGGAATATATCGGTGAGTTTGACAGTAAAGTCACTCCTTTCCAGCATGATAGCGGTTATCTGAGCGGTAATGACCAGGTTCTGATTGTTGTGGATTCTGCGAAGGATTATGTGCAGAAAGCTTGGACAGCCTTGCCGGATGCCATACAGAAATGGAATAAGTAAGAAATATGCATATCATGAAAAAACAAGTATTATTAATCATTCTTCTGGCACTTCCGTTGTGGTTGAAGGCAGCGGATGTTTCGGTTACCGGCCTGCGTACCGAGCAGATGGTAGATCCCATGGGGTTGGATACTGCTGCTCCCCGTATGAGCTGGCGGTTGGAATCTTCTCAAAGAAATGTGATGCAGACCGCCTACCGGATCTTGGTTGCGTCTTCTCCTGAACTTTTAGCACAGGATAAAGGAGATTTGTGGGATTCCGGAAAAGTGGAATCCGATGCGTCCGTATGGATTCCCTATCAAGGGAAGCGTTTGAAAAGCAATCAGCGTGTTTACTGGAAAGTGAGAAGCTATACCAATCGCGGTGAGACAGAATGGAGCGAGCCTGCCCGATGGGGGATGGGACCTTTAGGTGAGATTCATTGGAAAGGACGATGGATAGGTTGGGACGCTGCGTTTGCATGGGACCGGGAAGATTCACACAGCCGTTTGAGCTCTCGTTATTTACGCACGGAATTTAAAACGCAAGCCAAGGAGATAAAGTATGCTACCCTTCATTTGTGCGGTTTGGGTATGTACGAACTGTTCATTAACGGCCAGCGGATAGGTGATCAGGTATTGGCGCCGGCTCCAAGTGATTATCGTCGTACTGTGCTTTACAATTCTTTTGATGTCACCAAACAGGTTGCCGGAGGAAATGCCGACAATGCCATCGGAGTGACCCTGGGCAACGGACGTTTCTACACTATGCGTCAAAATTACAAACCTTATAAGATTCCTACTTTTGGTTACCCCAAGTTGCGTCTGAATCTGATTATAGAATATACCGACGGCAGTATCCAGCGTATCAACAGTGATGAGAAATGGCGTTTGACGGCTCAAGGGCCTATACGTAGCAATAATGAATACGATGGTGAGATTTACGATGCCCGTATGGAATTGGGAAACTGGACACAGCCCGGTTATGATGATTTCAAATGGCTGAAAGCGCAACGTGTTTCATTGCCGTACGGTACACTCCGCGGCAATACCGCTCCCAACATGAAAGTGATGAAAACGCTGAAGCCGGCTGTCTTCAAGCAATATGGTGACCGTTATATGATTGATTTCGGTCAGAATATGGCAGGATGGGTGCGTATTAACATAGCGAAAGCCGCTGCGGGAGATACGATTTGCATACGTTATGCCGAACGGGTAAAGAACGACGGTACGGAACTGGATGTGGAAAATCTCCGCCATAGCCAGAGTACGGATTATTATATCTGCAACGGTAAAGAAAACAACACCTCTTGGAGTTCCCGTTTTTCTTATCATGGATTCCAATATGTAGAAGTGACAGGTTATAAAAATCTGAAAGCGGAAGATTTGGTTGCTGAAGTAGTATATGATGACTTGGAAGATAACGGTACTTTCGAGTGTTCCAATGATATCATGAACCGGGTTTATCGGAATGCCTGGTGGGGGATTTCCAGTAATTATAAAGGAGTGCCTTTGGATTGTCCGCAGCGTGACGAGCGCCAGCCCTGGCTTGGCGACCATGCTATGGGAACGTGGGGGGAAAGTTTCATGTTCAACAATGGAAACACCTATGCCAAATGGGCGGATGATATCCGTGAAGCGCAGCGTGAAGACGGTTGTATTCCTGATATTTGTCCGGCTTATTACAATTATTATACATCGGAAATGACGTGGTCGTCCACATTCCCGGTAATCTGTGATATGGTTTATGAACAGTTCGGCAACATCGAACCTATTCGTAAGAATTATGCCGCTATCAAGAAATGGATGCACCATATACGCAGTGAGTTCACCACAGAGGATGGAGTGATTAACGCCGATAAATACGGTGACTGGTGTATGCCTCCCGAATCACCGGAATTGATTCACAGTCAGGACCCTGCCCGCAAGACGGATGGAGCACTGATTGCTACAGCCTACTATTACAAGGTATCGCAAATGCTGGCCAAGTTCGCCCGTTTGCAAGGTCTGGAAGATGAGGCGAAGGAATTCGAGAAGGATGCAGCATCAAAGACTGCTTCAACGCCCGTTTCCTTACGGTTAAGAAGGGAACTTCTCCGGTACAAACGCCGCATGTTCTTTATCCCGACAGCATATTCTATGGTAACAATACGGTGACGGCCAATATCCTGCCGCTGGCTTTCGATATGGTTCCTGAGGCCTATAGGGAAGAAGTGGAGAAAAATGTAATAACAGGCATTATCACCCGGAATAAAGGTCATATCAGCAGTGGGGTGATAGGTATGAACTGGATGATGCGTGAGCTTACCCGTATGGGGCGTGGCGATGTTGCTTTCCTGTTGGCAAGCAACAAGACTTATCCCAGTTATGGCTATATGATAGAAAAGGGAGCTACTGCCATTTGGGAATTGTGGAACGGTGATACCGCCAATCGTTGGATGAACAGTTGTAACCATGTGATGATATTGGGTGATCTATTGACTTGGTATTTCCGTGATTTAGCCGGATTTAATCCGGCACAGCCCGCTTACAAACAAATCATCCTTAAACCTGATTTTTCCATCCAGGAGTTGAGTTATGTCAAGGCTTCGCACAACACTTTATATGGCAAGATGATTAGTAACTGGAAGAAGACCCTTACGCATTTGGAATGGGATATCACGGTTCCCTGCAATACCACTGCATTGGTTTATCTTCCAACGTTGGACGAGAAGGCGGTAAAAGACAAGGACGTTACCTTTGTACGTCGGGAAGGCAACTCTACCGTATGGAGTGTTCCTTCGGGGAACTATCATTTTTCGGTTAGCATGGACCCTTCTTCAGGTAAAAACCGTGCAGGTATCGTGGAAAATCAGTTCCTATACGAACAAGCTTCTTTTCCCGAATGTCACGGCGCTACTATTGTGGAATTGAAGAACGGAGACCTGGTAGCCTCTTCTTTGGAGGCACTAAAGAGCGTAATCCGGATTGTTGTATCTGGGTATGTCGCAAGCCGAAGGGCGCGACGGAATGGAGCGCACCTTATCTGGCTGCCGACGGGGTGTTTAGTCTGGATGATCCGCAGGCTGTCTTGGCAGGCATTACGGCAGAATCCACTCCGGCGGATGCCGGCCCCGTGGCTTCTACGTTTAAAGGGGACAAGTTCCGGGCACGCCGCAAGGCTTGTTGGAATCCTGTGCTTTTCCAGATCCCCGGCGGAGATCTGATCCTGTTCTATAAAATAGGATTGAAAGTAGCCGATTGGAGTGGTTGGCTGGTACGTTCTAAAGATGGTGGAAAAACTTGGAGCCAACGTGAACCGTTGCCAAAAGGTTTCTTAGGTCCTATTAAAAATAAGCCGGAGTATGTGGATGGCCGTATCATTTGTCCTTCCAGTACGGAAGGCGATGGAGGATGGCGTATCCATTTTGAAATTTCGGATGATAAAGGAAAGACTTGGAAGATGGTAGGTCCTGTAGAGGCGGAAATGAGTGTGCCTACAGCTTTGCGTAAGGAAAATGCAGCCAATGTAGACGATCAGGAAGGCGGTGAAGCCATAAAAGGAGAAGGCGAGAAGCCTATTTATGCTATCCAGCCCAGCATTTTGCGTCATAAGGATGGGCGTTTGCAGGTACTTTGCCGTACACGTAACGCACAGATTGCCACTTCATGGAGCAGTGACAACGGTGAAACATGGAGCAAAGTCACTTTGCTTGATGTTCCCAATAATAATTCGGGCACGGATGCCGTAACCATGAAGGATGGCCGCCATGTATTGATTTATAATGATTTCAGCACATTGCCGGGTACTCCGAAAGGGCCGCGTACACCGTTGTGTGTGGCGGTTTCGGATGATGGCATTCACTGGAAGAATGTAATGACATTGGAAGACAGTCCCATCAGCCAGTATTCTTATCCGTCCATCATTCAGGGCAAGGATGGCAAACTGCATGCCGTATATACCTGGCGCCGTCAGCGTGTGGCTTATAAAGAGTTGGATTTGAGCAAACTGAAATAATACAATTGTGGATAAAGGAATTCTTTGATAGAGAGTATTGGAGAATTTGAAAAAAACGGGTGTCTGAAATGAAAATCAGATACCCGTTTTTTTGAAAACAGACTCCCATTATCCGCCAATGAAAGCTCTTTCTAAAGATACAGAATATGAAATAATTATAAATAGAGTACAAACGTTTCTTATTATCGTCCTCCCTTTATAAAGAAAAGAATAAGTGACAGATTATTATGAAAGCATTAGACTACTACTTTTACTGGCTTCCGGAGTAACTACGGGAGCATTTGCCCAGTCGGGCGGGCTGACGGATATGAGCCAAAGTCGTTTTGCCAAGATGGCCAATACGGAATTAGGTGCCGTGCATTGGACAGATGGCTTTTGGGGCGACCGTTTCAATGTATATAGCCATACCTCCTTGCAAAGTATGTGGGATACATGGAACAATCCCGATGTTTCGCATGGCTTCCGTAACTTTGAAATAGCTGCCGGTGTTTGCGAGGGCGAACATTGGGGACCTCCCTTTCATGACGGTGATATGTATAAATGGATGGAAGGGGTGGCTTCCGTGTATGCCGTCACGAAAGATCCCGAATTGGATAAACTGATGGATCACTTCATTGAACATGTGGTGAAAGCCCAGCGTGCGGACGGTTACATCCATACCCCTGTCATCATCGAGGAAAAGAATAAGGGGATTGACACTCATTCGGACAAACAGCAACAGACGGTAATTGGCACCAAAGTAGGCGGTGAGGACGAGAAAGGTGCATTTGCCAATCGTCTGAATTTTGAAACCTACAATTTGGGGCATCTGATGATGGCAGGTATCATTCATCGCCGTGCCACCGGAAAGACTACTTTATTCGATGCTGCCGTAAAAGCGACGGACTTCCTCTGTCATTTCTATGAAACCGCTTCTGCGGAACTGGCAAGAAATGCCATTTGTCCTTCCCATTATATGGGTGTGGTGGAAATGTACCGTGCTACAGGGAATCCCCGTTATCTGGAACTTTCCAAGAATCTGATTGATATCCGTGGTATGGTGGAAAACGGCACCGATGATAATCAGGACCGTATTCCGTTCCGTCAGCAATACAATGCGATGGGACATGCCGTGCGTTCCAATTACCTGTATGCCGGTGTGACCGATGTGTATGCCGAAACAGGAGAAGACCAACTGATGAAAAACCTGACCAGCATCTGGAAAGACATTGTGACCCGCAAGATGTATGTTACAGGAGCGTGCGGTGCGCTGTATGACGGCACTTCGCCGGATGGAACCTGCTATGAGCCGGACAGCATTCAGAAAGTACACCAAAGCTATGGCCGTCCTTATCAGTTGCCTAATAGTACGGCGCATAACGAGACCTGTGCCAATATCGGCAATATGCTTTTCAACTGGCGTATGCTGGAAGTGACGGGCGATGCCAAATATGCGGATATTGTGGAAACCGCCCTTTACAACAGTGTGTTGAGTGGTGTCAGTCTGGATGGAAAGAAATATTTCTATACCAACCCGTTGCGCATCAGTGCGGATTTGCCATACACACTTCGCTGGCCTAAAGAACGTACCGAGTATATCAGCTGTTTCTGTTGTCCGCCTAATACGCTGCGCACCGTTTGCCAAGCCCAGAACTATGCTTATACGGTGACTCCGAATGCGGTATATTGCAATTTGTATGGAGCGAATACACTGGCTACAACTTTGAAGGAAACGGGAAAGATCGGGCTGGTGCAAGAAACGGAGTATCCGTGGGAAGGCGCTGTGAAGCTGACTGTAACCGAAGCTCCGAAACCGTCAAAGAAGAAAGCGTTTTCTTTGTTCCTCCGTGTTCCTGACTGGTGCGAGAAAGCAACTTTGAAGGTAAATGGCGAACCGGTGCAAGGAACCTGGAAAGCGAATACATACGCCGAGGTAAACCGCATCTGGAAGAAAGGGGACTGTGTGGAATGGGTGATGGATATGCCTGTAAAATTGCTGGAAGCAATCCGTTGGCCGAAGAAATCCGTAACCAGGTAGTGGTGAAACGTGGCCCGTTGGTCTACTGTCTGGAAAGTATGGATATAGAAGGCGGGCATAAGATAGACAATGTGCTGATACCTGCCGATATCCGGTTGACTCCGAAAATAACCATCGAAGGCAGTCCGATTGTCGCATTGGATGGTACTGCCCGTCTGGTCGATGAAGTATCATGGAAAGATACCTTGTACCGCGAGGTAGGAAAGGCCGACAAACCGGTCCATATCCGTCTGATTCCTTATTATGCATGGGGAAACCGCGGAAAGGCTGAAATGACGGTATGGATGCCTTTGGCACGGACTAATCACTAACCACTTACCCCTAATTAGTTACAAATGAAAAAAATATTCATAACCACTGCCGCGCTGCTGATAGCTTGTACACTGTCAGCAGCCGATTTGTTCGTATCTCCGGAAGGCAATGACCGGAATCCGGGTACCAAAGACTCTCCGAAAGCCACCCTTACAGCCGCATTGCGTCAGGCAAGGGAACTTCGTCGTCTTAATGATGAAAGTGTAAAAGGTGGCATCACCATCCATCTGGAGGCAGGTGACTATCATCTGTACGAACCCGTCTTTATCCGTCCGGAGGACAGCGGGACGGAAGCTTCACCTACCGTCATCACTTCGGATGGAAATGCCGTTCTGAATGGTGGGGTGGAAATCAGGAACTGGAAGAAGCAAGGAAAGTTGTGGGTAGCCGATGTCCCTATGTTTAACGGGCGTCCGCTGGATTTCCGGCAACTGTGGATCAATGGGCAAAAGGCTGTTCGTGCAAGGGATGTGGCAGACTTTGAAAAGATGTACCGCATCATCAACAACGACCCCCAAAACGAAATACTGTGGGTACCTGCCGCTGCCGTAAAGATACAGAAGGCCCGATATGCCGAAATGGTCCTTCATGAAATGTGGTGTGTGGCAAATCTCCGTATCAAGTCGGTCGAAATACAGGGAGACAGTGCCGCCGTGCGTTTCCATCATCCTGAAAGCCGCATCCAGTTCGAGCACCCGTGGCCGCGTCCTATGGTGACCAAGGATGGTCATAACTCGGCTTTCTATCTGACCAATGCCATGGAATTGCTGGATGAACCCGGCGAGTGGTATCACGACATTGAAAGCCGTAAAATATATTATTATCCTCGGAAAGGAGAGAAGATAAGCAAAGCCGTAGTTCCCGGCATCGAAACGTTGGTATGGGTGGAAGGAACGATAGACCGTCCGGTAAAGCACATCCGTTTTGACAATATTGCTTTCCAATATACCACCTGGATGCGTCCCTCTTTGCAAGGTCATGTTCCTCTTCAGGCAGGTATGTACATGACAGACGGATATAAAATCCGTCCTTCCATGATTCGTAAGAACAATCATAAGCTGGATAATCAAGGTTGGTTGGGCCGTCCGGCATCGGCAGTCGTAGTCAAGGCTGCCTGGGATATTGATTTCGAGAAGTGCCGTTTCCAGCATTTGGGCTCTACAGGCATTGATTATGAATGGGCCACCGATGGAGGACATATAAACGGCTGTCTGTTCCGTGATATTGCCGGGAACGGTATTGTAGCGGGCAGTTTCAGCCCTGCCGCTCACGAAACACATCTTCCATACGATCCTGCCGACCGTCGTGAGGTCTGTACCAGACTGACCATTTCCAACAACTACATCAACGATGTGACCAATGAAGACTGGGGCACCTTGGGTATTTGCGCCGGTTATGTAAGTGATATCAATATCGAGCATAATGAAATCAGTGATGTATCCTATTCGGGCATCAGTCTGGGATGGGGATGGACACGTACAGTAAACTGTATGCGCAATAACCGCGTGCACGCCAATCTGATTCATCACTATGCCAAGCACATGTATGATGTAGCCGGTATTTATACATTAGGTTCGCAACCCCATAGCCGGATTACGGAAAATTGCGTTTCCGACATATTTTCACCCGGTTATGCACACGATCCCAATCATTGGTTCTATCTTTACACCGACGAAGGATCTTCATTTATCACCGTCAAGGACAACTGGACGGAAGGAGAGAAGTTCCTGAAGAACGCCAACGGTCCGGGCAATACATGGGAAAACAATGGTCCGATGGTGAACGACAGCATCAAGGCAAATGCCGGACTGCCCAAAGAATATAGCTATTTGAAGGAAAAATAAAACGTGATACCATTATGAAAAACAAACTTGCCACTTTAGTCGGAGCACTTGCATTGAGTGCTGCCGCCTCCGCCCAGACCTGGATCTGGTATCCGGGTGATTATGAGATATGGCTGGGCAACCGGATGAACAACCGCCGTACGGAACGCGGTGCTTTTTTCCCTCCCTTCTGGAAAACGGACAGCCATTATGTGGTAGTGGAATTCAGCAAGAAATTGGACCTGGCGGAACCGGAAGAAATCTTCATTGCCGCCGAAGGAAAATACAATGTGAAATTGGACGGCAAACTGCAATTCGGTATGCCCTCCACCTTGAAACTCCCCGCAGGAAAACACAGTCTGAACATCAAAGTGTGGAATCAGTCCACTCCCCCCACTATTTACGTGAAAGGAAAAACCGTAAATACGGACAAGACCTGGAAAGTAACCTACGAAGACAAGGAATGGATAGACGAAAGCGGAAAAGCCAGTGATACTTCTGCCACCGTTTATATGGATGCAGGGTGTTGGAACTTTGACGGAGCCACCCAACTGCCTTCCAAGTTTTCATTGGCCAGAAAACCGATGAAAGCAGTTTCCTCCACTCCCCGGAAAGAAGGGGTATTGTACGACTTCGGAAAAGAGACCTTTGGTTATATCACTCTGAAAGAGGTAAAGGGAAAAGGAACGATCCATATCTATTACGGTGAAAGTCCTGAAGAAGCCTTGGATACGGAATATTGCGAAACATTGGACAAATTGCTGGCAGAGCCGGGGCAGATAACCGATCTGGCCATCCGGAATACACGGAAACTATACGATGAATACACGTTGGACAACAGCAAGGCCTTCCGTTATGTCTATGTCACTTGCGATCCGGGAGTAACGATACAGGACGTTTCCATGCAATACGAATACCTGCCCGAAGAGTACCGGGGCTCATTCAAATGCAATGACGAAGAGCTGAACCGCATCTGGGAAGTAGGAGCATACACCATGCACCTTACTACCCGTGAATTCTTTATCGACGGCATCAAGCGCGACCGTTGGGTATGGAGTGGCGATGCCATCCAGAGTTACCTGATGAACTACTATCTGTTCTTCGATAATGAAACCGTGAAGCGTACCATCTGGCTGCTTCGTGGAAAAGACCCTGTGACCAGCCACAGCAATACCATTATGGACTACACCTTCTATTGGTTCCTCAGTATTTACGATTACTATATGTATTCCGGTGACAAAGACTTTGTAACCCAACTCTATCCGCGTATGCAAAGCATGATGGACTATGTATTGGGACGCACCAATGCCAACGGTATGGTGGAAGGCATGACCGGTGACTGGGTATTCGTAGACTGGGCAGACGGTTATCTGGACAAGAAAGGAGAACTCTCCTTTGAGCAAGTCTTGTTCTGCAAGAGTTTGGAAACCATGGCGCTTTGTGCCGGTCTGGCCGGCAATACGGCAGACAAAACCAAGTATGAGAAACTGGCTTCCGCTTTACGTTCCAAGCTGGAACCCGCTTTCTGGAATGAGCAGAAACAGGCGATGGTACACAACCGCGTTCAGGGAAAGCAGAGTGAGTCCGTTACCCGCTACGCCAATATGTTCTCTGTCTTCTTCAATTATCTGAATTCCGATAAACAGCAGACCATCAAACACACCGTATTGCAGAATGACAGTATATTGAAAATCACCACTCCTTATATGCGTTTCTATGAACTGGAAGCACTGTGCGCCTTGGGCGAACAAGAATCGGTGATGAAAGAAATGAAAGCCTATTGGGGCGGTATGTTGAAAGAAGGAGCTACCAGTTTCTGGGAGAAATACAATCCCGAAGAAACAGGTACCCGGCATCTGGCCATGTACGGACGTCCATACGGCAAAAGCCTCTGCCATGCATGGGGAGCCAGCCCCATCTATTTGCTGGGCAAATACTATCTGGGAGTAAAACCCACCAAACCCGGTTACGAGGAATACTCCGTCACCCCTTGTCTGGGCGGCTTGAAATGGATGGAAGGAACCGTGCCCACTCCATACGGCAATATCCATATCTATATGGATAAGAAAGAGATCCGTATCAAGTCCGACGGCGGAAAGGGAGTGCTGAACATTCCAACCCGGAAAGGAATGAAAGCCATGACCATAGAACCCGGAGAAGAACAAGTATTCAAATACTGATGGAATAGATCAAAAAAGGTGATACCTACCTTCCCAGGCGGGTATCACCAACACTGTTTCGTAAGTTCCCGTTATCCGCTGATAACAGTACTTACCTCTGATCTAACATTAGTTTTCTTATGGGCTTCCGCCTGTATCACTACATTAGGAAGCGGAGATTCTACATCTTGGAAAAAAGTATCTTCCAAAAGCTTCGCTTTTTAGTCTCTTCTTTATTACCTGAACTTTGATAAATATCTTCGTATCCCCATTTGTCATGGATCATTCTGTAAATCATCCCCCATTCGGGCAGTCCTCCCAGATTACGGTCATCAATAAACAAATCCGCCTTCAGTTTTCTGGAGTAATGATTACTTTCCAGGGTTTCTTCCGCATAATTGCTGTTTACGGCATAAAACTCCAGTCCACGCTCCCGGCAGAAATCCACTGCCTCCTGTAATAATTTACCTTCCCGCACACTCCACAGAATAAGGCGATGCCGTTCCTGTTGTAGTTTTTTCAGCGTTTCTATGGCAAAGGGTAGTTCCCTGCCTATTTCGGGATATTTATGCTCCACTATTGTGCCGTCAAAGTCAACTGCTATAATCATTCCTTATATTTTCGAAAATTCTTTAATACGCTGCTCCTCTGCCAGTCTGCATATCAGCAGGGTTCCCTCTTTCTCGGCTATGATATACCCGTCCAGTCCTTGTATTACCGCCTGTTTCAAATGCGGTGTGTGTACAATGCAGTTATTGCATTCATACAATCGGACATTCTCTCCTACAACGGCATTGTTCCGTTCATCTTTGGGCAGCAAGGAATGCAATGAGCCCCAGCTACCCAGATCAGACCATCCGAACTCTGCCGGCAATACATAAATCCGTTCCGCTTTTTCCATTACGGCATAATCTATGGATATACTTTCACAAGCAGGGAACAGCTCTTCTATGGTTTCTTTCTCTCTTTCGGTATAGAACTCCGGATAAATCCTGTCGAACACCTCGGCAATGCCCGGTGCATAACGGCGTATAGCCTCTTCTATGGTCTTTACATTCCATACAAAGATCCCTGCATTCCAGAAATAATTCCCGGCGTCCACATAGTGCCGTGCCGTTTTCAAGTCCGGTTTCTCTTTGAATTCATCCACTTTCCGTATATCCTGATCCACCTCTTCTCCCGCGGCTATATATCCGTATCCCGTTTCCGGGCGGCAAGGTCTGATACCTATGGTTACAATAGCCTTGCTTTGATCTGTCATCAGCAGTGCCTTGGCTATCACCCGGCGGAATTCATCCGTATTGATAACCAATGCATCCGCAGGAGTCACTACGATATTGGCGTGCGGGTGGTGTTTCTTGATTTTCCAGCAAGCGTATGTGATGCAGGGGGCCGTGTTACGTGCAACCGGCTCCGTCAGTATATGATGAGGCGGCACAGATGGCAATTGTTTCCTTACCGTCTCCTTATACTTATCCGAAGTCACTATCCATATATTATCCGGAATGCACAACCCTTGAAAGCGTTCCACTGTCAGTTGTATCAGGCTTTTGCCACATCCCGTCACATCAATGAACTGTTTGGGACATTCCGGCGTACTCATGGGCCAGAAGCGGCTTCCTATGCCGCCTGCCATGATAACGATATGAGTTTCCATAACACGTATGCTCTTTATTTCTTTTTATATTCCAGATACCATTGGTACATCTTGTGCACCCCTTCCTCTATGTCTATTTTGTGATGCCATCCCAGTTCATGCAATTTGGTCACATCAGTCAGTTTGCGCATGGTGCCGTCCGGTTTCTCCGGATTGAATGTAATGTTGCCTTTATATCCCGTCTCCTTTACTATCAGATGCGCCAGGCCGGCGATGGAGATTTCCTTTCCCGTACCGATGTTGATGTGGCAGTTGCGTATCTCTTTGTGCCGGGACGGTAAGTATCTTTAAAGTCCACATGCTCCATGATGAATACACTGGCATCCGCCATTTCCTCACTCCATAAGAATTCGCGCAGTGGCGTGCCTGTTCCCCACAGTTCCACCCCGTCCTTGCTGATACCGTAGCTTTTCAGGATAGCCAGTATCTCCTCTGTTCTGCTCTCTCCGTTTATACCTTCCACCGGACGCATGTCCAGATCATAGCGTATGTTCTCCCAGTTATCTTCATTCAAGCATTTGGCAAGATGTATTTTCCGGATCATGGCAGGCAGCACATGGCTGCGTTCCAGATTGAAATTATCATTGGGACCGTACAGATTCGTAGGCATAACAGCGATATAGTTAGTACCATATTGCAAGTTGAAACTCTCGCACATTTTCAGACCCGCTATTTTGGCGATGGCGTATGGCTCATTCGTATATTCCAGCGGGGAGGTGAGGAGAGTATCCTCCTTCATCGGCTGCTGTGCATCTCTGGGATAAATGCAGGTACTTCCCAGAAACAATAATTTCTTCACTCCGTGACGGAAGCTTTCCCCTATCACGTTCTGTTGTATTTGCAGGTTCTTGTAGATAAAGTCCGCCCTGTATGTGCTGTTTGCCATGATACCTCCCACGTGGGCGGCGGCAAGGATTACATATTCCGGTCTTTCTTGGTCAAAGAAGTCCTTTACGGCAACTCCGTCCAGCAAGTCCAGTTCCTTGTGGCTTCTGCCGGTCAGGTTGGTGTAGCCCTTTTCTTGCAGGTTACGCCAAATAGCGGAGCCCACGAGTCCGTGGTGCCCTGCTATATAAATTTTGGCTGATTTCTCCATTGAAATTCTTGACTAATGATTTAACAGCTTGCTTTGAGATGAAGTTTCTTCACGAATTTCATATCGTGTTTCACCATGATTTTCACCAGTTCCTCGAATGAAGTCTTGCGGGGATTCCATCCCAGTAACGTTTTGGCTTTGGTAGGATCTCCCAGTAATTGTTCCACCTCTGCCGGGCGGAAATATTTGGGATCCACCTCTACCAGCACCTTGCCTGTAGCTGTGTCAATACCTTTCTCGTTCACACCTTCACCTTCCCAGCGCAAGTCGATGCCCGCTTCCTTGAAAGCAAGGGTGGCAAATTCGCGTACAGTGTGATATTCTCCGGTGGCTATAACAAAGTCTTCGGGCGTATCGTGTTGCAGAATCAGCCACATACATTCCACATAGTCTTTGGCATATCCCCAGTCGCGCAGGGAGTTCAGATTCCCCAAGTACAGTTTATCTTGGAATCCTTGTGCGATGCGTGCCGCCGCCAGGGTAATTTTCCGGGTAACAAAAGTTTCGCCCCGGCGTTCACTTTCGTGATTGAACAAAATACCGTTTACGGCAAACATGCCATAGCTTTCGCGGTAATTCTTGGTTATCCAGAAACCATATTGCTTGGCTACTCCGTATGGAGAACGGGGGATAGAAAGGAGTAGTCTCTTTCTGAGGAACTTCCTGCACCAGTCCGAAAAGTTCCGAAGTAGATGCCTGATAAATCTTGGTTTTCTTTTCCAGCCCCAATATACGTACCGCCTCCAGCATGCGCAGCGTACCTACCGCATCCGCTTCCGCTGTGTATTCGGGCACGTCGAAGGCCTTACTTTTACATGGCTTTGTGCGGCCAGATTATAAATCTCGTCAGGTTGTACGGACTGTATGATACGTATCAGTGAGCTACTGTCCGTCATATCCCCCCAATGCAGGTTCACCAGTCGGTTCTGCTTCATATCCCGTACCCATTCGTCCAGATACAGATGTTCTATACGTGCAGTGTTAAATGAAGAAGAACGTCTCAGGATACCATGTACCTCGTATCCTTTTTCTATCAGGAACTCGGCCAGGAACGAACCGTCCTGTCCTGTGATACCTGAAATCAATGCTACTTTTTTACTCATATTTTGTATTATTATTAAAAAAATGTTTTATACCATGACCTGTCTTCATGCATACTTGCATTTGGACCGGTATAAATAACGTGAGTTCGAAATAAAATCAAAAAATAGCAAGTTGTCCGTCATTGACAAACTTTACGTCAATGGCGGGCTTCTTTTCAAAAAAGCAGTATGCCGCGATAGCCGACAAGGAGTTGGCTATAAAGTTACTGAATGAACGATGTCTTGAGTGTTCAATCTGTGCGATGTTCTTCAGTTCGTCATTGACCGTTTCAATCAAGGCTCTTTTTTCTTAGCAAAATCTTGTCGGCAATACTCATCAGTGAGTTCCTCATATTATTTTTTAAACTTTAGTAACAAGTTGTATGCCATTAAGGAAAAGGTTTTCAAACAGAGCCTGACCTATATATCCCTTTTCTGCACATAGTTTTCCTTTGATGTTTTCCAGAAACCTACCCTGTTTCAACGGTTGCCGGTCATCCACGTTTCCGGCGTGAACATGAAATTGAGGATTTCACCCTTGTCATTGATTATCAGATGCAGCTTGAATCCGAAGAACCATCCCATAGAACATCTTCCACGCTCGGCAAGCCCTTCAAATGTCTTATGAATCAAGATTCTTTGGTTACGACATACACATAAGGGAGTGGAATCAACGAAACTGATGCCGGTACAAGTTCCCAGCAGTACTCTTTTGATGAATATGGTCATGGGAAGCAATACTTCCTTCTCCAGTTCCACAAAACGGTTATAAGAAACCTGACGAGGAAAAAGGTGTTTCAGATGTTTACAGACATACTCCTTGTAGTAATGCTTGAAACAACGGAAACCACCGGAGTGAAAACAGGATTAGAATAACCATAATCTCTGCATCACTCATACGGTTGGGTTTGTTACGATGCATGGTCTTCATATCCTTAATCATATATTTTTCCTGTTGCAATGTAAATTCCTTGCAAAAATCATCGGCCATACAATAAATCTCTGTAACTTTAGACTCTGAAACATAGTGGTAATCGTTTAAATGTTATAATTCAGCACTATAAATTTAATACTTTTATCGCTATGTTTCTAATTATAAGTGAAATATATTTATTCTTATTTCGAACTCACGTTAAATAATTCTTATTCTTTTTTATTTGCGGCGTCAGGTTGTATCAGGCTCTCTTCCTCTGCTTCCGGTATTTCACTCCACGGCAGTCTGGCTTCAATGAACTGTGGAATCTTTGAAAGAATTTTGCCTTTCAGTGCCGAGATGGGTTTTATGCCGTGACTTTTATACATTCTCAAGTCCTCCGCCCATTTCAGTTTGCTTTTTCCCGCATCGGTAGAAAGCCCCCCCATTCTCATTTTCACGATGTATTTGTTCAGGTAATATACTTTCAGATCGGCTTCATACAGATAGCGCACCAGCAAATCCGAGTCGGCGGCTATCTTATAACTTTCGTTGTAAAGCCCCCATTTATCCATACACTCCTTCTTTATATAGACAGTGGGGTGGAGTGGGAGCCATCCGTTTTTCACATTCTCTTTGCTGTACCGTCCGCTTATCCAGTTTCGTATCATCTGGTTGGTGTCGTCATAATCTACAAAGACCCCGTTGCCGTATATCATATCCGCATCCTGTTCCTCGAATGTTTTCACAATTTCGGAGATGGTGTGAGATGAGAACAGGAAATCATCGGAGTGAATCAGGCCTATAATATCTCCTGTTGCTGCACGTATTCCTTTGTTGATCGCTTCATACATACCTTTATCCGGCTCGGAGATAATTGTATCTATCCCGTTTTTATATTCATTGATGACAGCCAGCGAGTTATCTTTCGACGCTCCGTCCACCACAATGTATTCTATGTCGGGATAATCCTGTTCCAGCACACTTTCTATTGCTCCACGAATGGTGGCTTCCCGGTTGTAGCAGGAAGTGATAATTGAAACTTTCATAGATTTGTAAGCACTCAATTTAGGGCATCCTTCGAAAGGGCACTTTTCAGTGCCCTAAACCGAGTTTTGTTAATTAATTAGTTTTGAATTTAACATTGGCTGGCAGCCCAAGTGATTTTGTCAGGAACCATATTAACATAATCCCTGCACCCGTTAAAGATATTTTTTTTGAAAAAAGTTCCGATGAAGTTCCAGATAGAACTGCCATGAAGCTTTTACCGTTCCTATCACACTGTGATAAGTTGCTGCCATCTCTGCACCGGCATCACTACCATAATGAAGTGAATTGTTGCGTTGAGTGGTCAGCTTTCGAATGGTTCGCTCAGCCAGGTTGTTGTCTATCGGTAATTCACCATCATCCAAGTAAGTAAAGATCTCTTTCCAGAACCGGTTCAGATAATTGAGAGCTTTCTTTATAATACCGGCTTCTAAATTCTGAATCCTTTGACTGTTCACTATCTAACAAACTGCGCAGCTCTATTAGGAGTTCCTTCGTTTCCAAGCTTTTGCCTTTCTTGAAACCTTTCCTTGGGAGTTAATCCGGCATCATCGTATTTACGCTCCCTCATAAAGAACTCCTTGAAAATTTCGGAAAAGCGTTCTGCAGTCGGTTCACCACCCTGATTGGAAGCCTTGACAAACTTGTTCTTGGCATGAGACATACAAACCTGGTGGACAGTATCTTGAAACCGGGCTGATTTCAGCTCATTGCCGATAAATACATAAGCATTGTATCCGTCGGACATTATACTCTTCAATTCTGCATCGCCCAAAAGTCTGTAAGTACATCACGACCACGCGAGCCTTTCTCATAGAAGAAAATGGCTGTTTTCCGGGCCTTGTTGACCAGAACCCAAATGTAGCACTTCTTATAGTGATCGTATTTACGCACTTTACACCAGGTCTCGTCGCAGTTCACAATCGAATCTTTTTTCCAAAGCTATAGACTTCAATACACAAACCAGTTCGTCCGGTATGTCTTACCTTTCTTAAGCCAGTTGCGCAACGTGTTTTTAGAAATGGTCATGCCCATATCTGTCAGCCATTGGTGAAGAAGACCAAAAGTCACATTCTTTACATAAACTTCATAGGCGATAGCCTGCAGAAATTCAGGAGTGGCCCTAGTGCCTTCAAAACTGGTTCCTACATCCGGATGGCCTTCAGAAGGGAAATAGCCCCACTTCGGCTTTTTACCAGGCTCTGCATAATGAACCATCTCAAAACATTCTTCCGTAAGGAAAGTACGGAAACTGAACACCCGTACCATTCTCCTTTTCAATGATCCGACCGGGAACCTTTGTCAAATCGGAAGGATGCTCTGTCGCTTCTCCGGCTACCCCCATCGTTTTATAACCGTCAGGGCGATTGGACAAGTCACGGTCTTTCCCGGAAGGCTCTTTTTAACTCTTGGGATGGAACATGACCAACCGAATCCGTGCGAAGCGTATCATCGGTTCCATCATAATCATCCTTCTCCTTCCGGCGGTCTGAATCACTTGTTTTAGCTTTTAGATTGTATCTTTTGACGTCTATCACCAAAACGTTCCTGATTGGCGTAATCAAGTTTTTCCTGAAGTGATTTTATCTTACGTTCAGCCGATTTGCGAAGTTTATGCTCTTCTGACAACCGATTCTCAAGGTCAACATGTTTCGATTGCATGGATGACATCTGATCCTTCAGTTCTTTCATCTGAGCCATAAAATCCTCCAAAACAAGCCTCATGGCATCACCTGTCAACCTGAGATCCTGATTTTTTGCTCAGCAAGGTATTGTATGTATCGGTCTTTCTGATCCTCTGCCATACCTGCACTATAATTTATAGGGTTGCGTGAGTAGGTTTCCCGACTCAACAACTCTCGTTTTGTTGTAATTATATCTTGCAGATCGATCATACTTTTAAACCTTTGACTTACAGCATTAAAGGTAATAAAATAATCGCAAAACCGCAAGTGGATAAATAGATTGATTATCTGATTTTTAATGTTTTAACTATAGGATTCTCAAGAATCAAAAGCACGTCCTTCCAGGCAATCCGATAAACAGTATCTGCCCCATTTCGCTCAACTTTCATGAACTGATAACCGGCAACAAACTTCTTTTCAAACAGACTATATGAACGATTATCAAATGAAAACATACGGACTATTCTGCGATTGCGAGACATGACTATAAAGACATCCCCATCTCTGGGTTCCCGGTGAAGCCGTTCACGAATGATAGACAACACACGGCTGTGCTTACAACGCATATCGGTGAAATCACGGACATAATAAAAATGATTCAGACCGGTAACACTCAGCATAACCCCTCCAGTTTCTCTACCATACGAACCAAATCCGGGTAGCTTAAATTCTTTTTGGAACAAATGCAAGCCATTGCTGATACGAATCTCAACCCAAATACGAACAGGGTGATCAGTTCTGCCTGGTGATACCGGTTGAGGTTGATCAATGGCACCGGATTGTTCCTCATGACCGATTACAGGAGCACCATCAACCTGGACTTCAACTACTTTTTTTCGGGGTATCCCTGTACCATTTCTGAAAGATGCTATAAGGAACTTTGTTCTTAACACAAAACGATTGGAGATTCTCCATGAGGCAAAGCCTCGGTCTGGTACTGAAAGTAAAACCTTTCAAGATCTTCACTGCTATACATAAATCCTAAAATTTTTGTTCGCAGCGAAGATAGAGATTTCAATTATGAGCCAATTTTTGACTGCTTACCATAGATTTTATATTTGGATTAAAAATTTCAGATGGAAGGAAACCATTCTTTTTTAAATTTTTGATTAATCAGCTTTTTCAGCATTTCCTTTTTTATTTGTTGGAAGTCAAAAAAGAATAGGCCTCTTTTATTTTTTTTTGGTAAATCTTTTTCATCAAAAAACACCGATTTACACATCCCAGTTTATCCAGTTTCCTAATAAGTTGAAATTGGTCGTGAATATGTTCTGTTTTGTCGTGCCGGGGAATAACTACAATTCTTTTTTTTTGTTCCATAGCTTCAGATATTGCTCCCCATCCACCTTGCAATATTAGAATATCTGCAGATTTAATATATTGCTGCATTTCATCTTTAGTACAGAAGTCAAAAGCTTTTTTGCATGGCGATAATTAAAATGAGTATATCCTGTCTGTACTATCACTTCTTCTTGAGTGGTAGCAGCCCACTCGTCTATGGCTTTGGCCATGCGAATAAAAGCCATGTCCATTGTACCTAAGCTAGCAAATATCATAATACACCACAACAAATAGCGTTAGGAAATATAGTTTTCATTTCTTCCCATTGAACGAGAAATAGATCTGCATATTTTTCTATCCATATAGGAGTTTTGGATGCATGTGTTACATCTGCGGCTGAGTTGATAAAGATCACTTTGGATTTTAGTAGCTTTTTTGCAAAGAAAATAGTAGGTACAGCTACTCCTGCTCCCGTTGTTATGATTACATTTGGGCGTTTTATTAATACCCAAAATATAGCCTGTATGCAATTTATGATTAAACTCCATTTTTTAGCAGGTTGAAAATTTACTAGGAACACATGTTCTTTGTCTTTCATGAATGCTTTTGTAGAAGTTGTTTTTAAAGTGAGCCAATAACAATTCCAATTATTGGGGATATCTCCAATAGCTAATTGTAACTCCCTTAAATGTCCTCCTGCTGAGCAGGCAAGACATATTTTTGACTTGTGAACAGACATATTCGATTAATGTTTCAGTATTCTTTTCTTTATATATTTAGCCGGATTTCCTGCATAAACTCCCCACGGCTCTGCATCTTTCACCATTACTGTACCTGCGCCTATCACAGCACCTTCCCCAATTTCTATATCAGGACCGATGAATGTATTAGCGCAAATCCATGTCTGATTGCCGATACGGATTTCGGGACGCAGTAGGGGAAGAGCCGGATCGGTATAGTCATGTGTGCCTGCACATACATGGACCCGATGGCTGACAGTAGCTTTTTCTCCTATTGTTACTTTACCTAAATTATAGATCAGGGTTTCTTCTCCAATGGCACTCCAATCGCCTATTTCCAGATTCCACGGGAACCAGATAACGGTAGAGGAGTATATATGGACATGTTTTCCTATTTTAGCTCCGAATAGGCGTAGTATCGTATTTCTGTATCCGAAGGCTATACGGGGAGAATTACGGAAAAAGAATTTTCCGAATGTCCACAGTATACGTTTTACGTAAATCCATTTGGAGTAGTTTAGGTGGTTACGGTTTTCTGCTATATTCAGCTCTGTTTTACTATTCATATACAAAATCGGGTTTTTCTCCTTGATTAGTTAACCATTTATATAGCATTATCATTTTTTGGGCTGATGCATCCCATGTAAAGTTTTCACTTACTAATTTATATCCTCTATTTCCCATGCTAATACGTTCTTCGTCACTCATGTTAAAAAGAGTTTGAAGCCCTTGTTTAATAGATGATACATTATCTTCTATTCTGATGGCTGCATTTGCTTCAAAACCTTCAGGTATATTGCATTGTGGAGTCATTACTACAGGAAGTTTCCATGACCATGCTTCAAGTATGGTCATAGGAAGCCCTTCTCCATGTGAAGGCAAGATGTAAGCATCTGCGTTTGCGTACATTTTTATTATCTTCTCCAAACAATCCTCCATGGAATATTACAATCTCTTTTAAATTGTTGGAATGGACTATATGCTCCAGTTTTGTTTGGCAATTTTCATGATCCCAGCCTACTATATCAATGATCCAATTATTAAAGATATTAGGATTCTCTTTTTTTAAGGTGGCTATTGCTTGTAGTAAAATATCGATTCCTTTTTTAGGATGCAATCTTCCTAAATATAGTAAATGATAATTTGAATCCGGCTTTACGTATTTCTTTGTGGTTTTAGGAAGATTTATTCCATTAGGTATAATAGCTATGGGTTGTTTCAAACCATAAGCACGAATATCTTCCATTTCCTTTTGGCATAAAGCATGATAGCAATTAACTGCTTTAAGTCCTTTTGAAAAAAAAATATTTGCGATAATTCTTTTTATTTTTTACCTTGTTTCTTAATGATGTATGGATCTAGCATTCCATGCGGAGAACAAACGATAGGAATCTTATAATGTTTTTTCCATATACCCATTAATATATGAGGATAACGCCATAAGGCTTCCATGTGAAAAATATCAGCAGTTTCTTGTAATAATTTTTTTTTGACTTCTTTTGAGTAGAGCATTGGACCTGCTCTAAAAAGTTGTATAGGTAATCCTTTCCAACTAGGTAAATCTTTGAGAACATTTTCATCTTTATATGAAAAGATTTTTATCTCTTCTCCTGTAAAAGCTTTATTTGTAAATAAATCACAAACGGCATTAAAAACGCCTCCTGCTTTACGAGTGATGGAATAGGTGAAAATAAGTATTTTCATTGATTATAATATTTTCTATTGTATATTCTTTTTGTTATTAATTTTTTGGCTGTAAGATTTAGTGCTAAAATTCGCTTTAGAATTACAATTCTGATATTTTTTTGTGTATGACAAATTGAATTGTAAAAAATAGTAGAATTAAGAATTCAATTTTGGCAAAAATTAGCTGTAATCCATGTGTTACACCTACAGTGGAATTTGCTAGCATATAGAAAAATAAGGTCATATATAAAGTAGAATAGCTCCCTCTCTTTCTTATCCATGCAAAAATTCGTGCAAGGAAATAGAAAACAAAAAAACCGAACCATGAAAAGGCAGAAAAAGCATCGTAATATCCTGTGGTACAAGTTATTCCATTGGTAAGTGCTTGTATATATTTATCTGCTTCAAATGGTATTATAAGAGATGTTTTAATATTTTCACCAACTAATCTTTTAGGTATATAATTGAAAACAAATCCATTCCATATGAACGATCCATAATTATATTCATTCTTTTGAAAGCAATAATCTATACCTAATGCAGCATTACCTAAATCCATGCCTGCACGTTCATTATAAGAACCTCCTGTAAAAGACTTTTTGATATTTTTTATGAAATTGATATCACTAATGCTATTTTGGGAATCCTTTCCCATATTGGTTCTTATTTCGCTAATACTTAAACTGCCAATGCAGCCTACAATAAAAAAAATAGTGAAAATTTTCTTTATTAAATTATATCTATTGGGGAATTTTATAGCTAGTAAATAAGCGTATAATAATGCAACTGTAAAAGTGGATAATCTAGAACCATAAATTCCAAACGCATAATGCAAAATTGGAAGAGTTGACAGGATTAAGCATCCAACTAGCCAAAGTGTTAATTTATTTTCCCGCAAATACATTAATGTTAGAATGAGAGATATGTAGCCTAATGCCTGAAATTGAAATGCAATAACACCATCAGTTGCAGTTTTTATACCAGCATGACTTGCCGACATAATTAAATCAAAAATTAAAGAGCCTGGTGCAAAAAGAATGATAAGAGGTTTTATCCATGAACTCTTTATGTCAAGTATTTTATTAGATTTCAAAGTGACTTTACGCTCATAACCAATCATAAATGCTAAATTGCAACTAATCATTGTTATGAGGAGGTTGTATAAAATAGAGGGATTGTACACATGGGGTAGATAATAAATTGTTGTCAATTGAGGAAGGATTTGTCCCAATGACATAAATGCAATTACATAAACAGGAGAAAAGATTCCCATTGGCTTTCTGTAATAGTAATATATCATATAGATATTTACTATTATATAAATAATAATTAAGATTTCAATCAAGGCTATTAATCTTTTAGGTTGTGCAAAAAGTCAATATGTGTTTTTGCCATATTTTCTAATGTATATAATTGAATTTTTTTTCTGTTATTAGCAGCAATTTTATCTCTTAGGGATTTATTATCTATTAGTAAATTAGCATATTGGGCTAATAATTCTGTATTATTTACGGGAATAATATAACCATTTTCTTCGTTTTTGATTAATTCTAATCCTGCAAGACAATTGTCTGTTGTAATAATAGGCAATCCATAGGCCATAGCTTCATTTATTACTAATCCCCAAATGTCTTCTCTTGTTGGCAATACATATATATCAGAAGCTATATAATATTGAGCAAGATCTTGTGGTGGTGTAAAACCTATGAAATGAACATTGTTTAAATTGTTCTCTTTACATAAACTTAAATATTCTCTAGTGGGTTCACCTCCTACAATATAAATTCCGCATTGTTTTGAAATGTTTTTTGCTGCTTTAAGTAAGATGTCAACACCTTTTCTATAAATAAATTGTCCAGAAAAAAGTATTATGACATTATATTTAATACCAAGAATCTTTTTATATTTTAGTTTGTCTTCAGCAGTTAAGTTCTTATATACGTCTTTTTGGAAAGAGGTCGTGAATGGATAAACCATTATTTTATTATTAGCACCATAATATTGCAGATATTTGCTAGTGCCTTTACTAGAAGATAGGTAAGCTTTTGCTCCAGAGATAAAAAAGCGTTTAATATAGTAAGTAATTTTATTTTCTTTCTTTATGAATCCTCCATCAGAGTTTAATAAATAGGGTATCTTAAATAGTTTTAAATAAAGTAGTGATGACATTTGGATAAATGTGCTATACATACCGATTACAATATAGTCATATTCAGCATTTTTCCGAAGATATTTGAATTGTTCTAAAGAAAATGCAGTATTACGAAATGTTATAGACTTTAAGTATATTCCTTTAAAGTGAGTGAAATCTTCATGAAACCATGATTTTTCTTTATCTGTAATTTGATCAGGACGCCGTTCAAATAATACTGTTAAGTCACAGAGTTTACCTAGTTCGTTAAAAAAATCTACTCTATAAGGAGATGGACCTCTCCATATAATTAAGACCTTAATATTTTTTTCTCTTTTATACATTCTAAAATTGCTTTTGATACATTTTTCTGATATATATCCCAAGAATATCTGAGTGAGGTTTCTCGGGCACATTTAGACATTTCTGATATTTTATCCATATTATTTTTGAACCAAATAATATGATGTTTTAGTTCATCGTTTTTGTTTGCATTATAGACGAAGCCATTAATGCCATTTTCAATGACATCATTAACTCCTGAATAATATGTGCATAAAAGTGGTAATCCAGTAGCCATTGCCTCTAGTCCTACCATAGCCATGCCTTCACACAAAGAGGGAAGAATAAAAATATCACATTGATTATATAAATCATTTAATTTATCGCGGGTAATAAATCCCATGAAATGTATATTTTTAATACCTGAATAATTTGTATATAATGAAGAATTTTTATCGTATGTGCCAGCTAAAAATAATTCAACGCCATCTATTTCAGATACGACTTGGAGTAAACGATGTGAACCTTTTCTATAAGAAATATTACCTACATAAATAATCCTAAGAATATCATCTTTTCTTTTCCGTTCTTTATATGAAAACATTTTTATATCAACTCCATATGGAACTAATTTAATTTTTTCTCTAGATATTCCATTAGAAAGAAGACTTAACTCTACAAAATGAGATGGGACAAGGAAATAATCTACCATATTACATCCTTCTTTGTCGTTTCTAATCATCTTTTCATCCCAATAGCTCATATGCATTTTTCTAATTTCTTTTAAGCCGGTTTCATCTATTTCTTTTTGAAGAATATCATGGATGTATTCTCTTTTGGCAATAGACATATCCATGATTTTAACAATTCTAGTGTTGTCTAGTTCTTTTAAATGTTTGTTAGAGCTGCCATTGTATATAATTATTGCATCTGGAGATTCTTTTTTAACAAATTTCATTAATTTTTTATAGAAAAGTGATTCAACAAAGAAATTCCAATTTTCGGTGAAATAATTAAGTAGAGGAAAGCGATTTAAAAAAAGAGTTATTACTACAAATATCTCATTGATTTGTTTTACTTTATTTTCTGATATAGACGAACAAAAGCGTGTTGATAGCTTTTTCTTTAAATCTCCTTTTGCGATTTTTGAAATCAATGACGTAATGCTTCCCCTTTTATTGTAAACTGATGTAACATAATATTGGAGAATACCAGTTCTTTCCATTGCTGTTGCGGTTTGAAAAGAATGTTGTTTTCCTGGATGAGAAACGATTATTTTAATATTATCCATTATAGTTAATGTTAAACTGTGAAAGGAATGTTTGTATATTTGTTTTTGGTAATATAATTTCTGTTTTGAAATTACTATTGATTATTTTACTAAGATTTGAAATATTCTCTTGATTTACTACAGGTAAATTAAAATCTCTATTTAATTCCGTAGCTCTATTATCTATACCAATGATAATACTTCTTCTTTTATGTTGTAAAGCACGAATACCTCCATGTAGTCGTGTTCCTATAAAATCAACTTCATGTTTTTTTAGAAAATTATCATAATCACTTAGGTGGGGATTTATGATTTCTATTTCATTTGTTTTTTTCAATGTTTTGAAATAAGAATAATCCCGATGTCCTTGAGGCCAAAAAAAGACTTTACTGTAATCCTGTTTTAGGACTTCTATTATATGGTTGTCGCGCTCTGGATTAGGTTTATAGTCAGTCAAGGTCAAAACAGCCTCTTTGGCTTTTTTAGATGGAATTAAAGTGCATAATGTAGGTGTTAGTGACCACATTGTAGGACATCCTGTATTGATAACGTTGTCAATCCCAATATTTTTTAGTAGTTTTTCTGTATAGCTGTCACGAACGGAATGTAATGTGTTTCCTTTAAAAAGCCATTTATATGAAATCTTGGTTAAGAAAGTAAATTTTTGATTATATTGCTGCGCACCAACACCTATCAATATTGCATTTTTGATGTTAGGTAATGTTAGAGGTGTTAAATTCCATTGCTTAAGATGAATAATGGGATTTAAATCACCAACGATAAGGTTACTCCCTAGTATAAATTTATAATTAGATTTTCCTAAAAAATACATATATCGATTAGATAGGGGAGTGTGAGTAGGTAACTCTATGCAAAAAGATGGAGAAAATAATTCATGCATTTCATGCTTTATTGAATCAACGATAATTTGGTCTCCTACGTTTTCGGATCCAATACAGGGCTCAAAAAGGAAAATTTTTTTCATTATTGTTTAAATATATTCATTGCTATTGCTCAAATATGGAAAAGGAAATGTTCAATATATATGTATGCTTTGAAAGTCGTAGAAGTTATTTGGTATTATTAATATCTAAAGGGGGACTTCTAGTAATTTTCCTATTCAATAGATGAATTCTAGCTAATTAAGTTTTTGTTGAGTTTGAAATAATATATAGTGTTTCATTTTAGGGTGGATTAACAATGTATTGGAAAATACATTTATCTATCGAAGTGAGAATTTTTTTTCTTTATATTGCTGTTTTGTGTCTACATTTTGTTTGAAAGTATATACGAACTTCATTTGTATATGAGTTATACAATAGAATCTGTATCAGAATATTATAACCATTCCGAACTCTGAATAAAATAGTCTATTTTTATTTCTAAACAATTGGCAATAATCAGAAAGTATATATGTCATTACTGTTTATTTCATTTTATTCTTCAAAAATGTACTTATCATATTTTTTTCTTGTTTGCTTAATCCGATTACTATAATGATTAAACTTAATGAAATGCTGTTTAAACAGAGAATCGAGATTAGCCCCCAAATAGTCTGTGGAATAAACAATGTAATTATTTTGCATATAAACAATGCTGGTACTGCTACGCAGAAGCAAGGTTTGATTACTTTTTTAAGCAGTTCATTTATTCTTATGATTGAAACTTTTGATGCTATCCATACTCGTATTGTACAAACAAATATTTCATACAATACCATTGCTATTATCAGGGCATTAGGATCATTGGTTATTATGCCGGCATAGTAGCTGATAGGCAAAACTAATAAATATATAGCTTCGGGCCATATCATAAATTTAGTAATATTACCGGTTGCATATACTGCTGTTCGTATTGTTTCAAAAGAAGCATAGGTAAGACTCAGAAATATGGTGCATTGTGCATAAGTCACAGCATATGGTGGCACATTACCTAGCCAGAGGTGCATGATATATTCCGTTTGAAAAAGAAATGGTATCATTATAAAAAAAATAAGAAATACTTGAAATTTACTTCCTGCATAGACAAGCTTTTTATGTATATCCAGCTCACCATTGGCATATGTTTTTGTTATTTGTGGAGCAATGGCACGTTGCAAATTTTGAGCAAATGACAGAACTGAGTTTTTCAATTGCATTGAAATTGTATATACAGCGTTAATAGCCACCCCGAATGTAAGATTGATAACGAGGATAAACCCTTGTGACGAAAGAACCTGCAAAGCACCGGAAGCAGAGGATATACCGGCAAATTTGCCAATTTGCATTATTTGGTTTTTGTCTATAATCATATGGTAATGGACTTCCGGAAATTTGCGATGGCAATATATCTGATAAGCTATTCTTATTAATATGCTTATTGTTGCCATCAATATAGCATAGATTAATAAACGGCCGGTAGGAAAGTAACTAAGGCAATAGGCTGAAGCACATGTTAAGATTACTTGAAGAATACTGATAGCAGCAAAAGCATTCATTTTTTCATGTGCTACGATTAGTGAATTATAAGGAATACTTATAAGATTGACTATACAAGTGAGTACTGATATTTGAAACACCCATTGGGCTGCATCCATACTTTCCGCTGGTATGTTTATTTTGGTATGTAGAAACCATAGACCTCCGACCTCAAGTAGTATAAATATGATTCCGGACAATAAGAATATGACATTTAAGCAAGAACAAAATACTTTATTTGGATCACCGTTATCACGTCCTATTTCATAGGTCAGGAAACGTTGTACGGCATTGCCCATTCCACCACTGAAAACAGCGAACATACTGACAATACTACCAACGACACCATAGATTCCCATATCCTCTACACCAAGATTGGCAAGTGTTAAACGTGTGGTATACAAATTTAACCACATCGTAAACAGCATACGTACATAAAGTAAAATGGTGTTTTTAGCTAAGCGATTTTTGTTAAAATTGTCAGACATTGATGGATGGAATGTTTATTTTAAAAGTTTTTCTTCTATTTGTTTAATAGATATCTTTCTGATTTCAAGAAAAAACGTTATTTTTAATGAGCTAATAGTCAACAATATGAATTTAGAAAATTTCTTCCAATTAAATTTCTCTTACAGGATGGGTCAGGTTTCATTTACCAACGAATGAATCTTGTTTAATATTAACCATTTCTTTATGGAATTCTATATTCCGACCCAAGATAGGATATGAACCTTACCTCTTTTTCACACGGTCACAGATCGAGCGACTGCTTTTTTATAAATTAGTAGATGGTAGAGAAAATCTTATTTAACGGTGAATTTCTAAATGCGTTTGTTTCCTCTCGATAACTTTGTTACGAAGTTTATGTTATAGAAAAAAGTATCGGGAAAGAATAGCCTGTATCACACCTCAAGCGTGTCTGTTGCCTTTGAAGGCACTTTTGGAAAACAGTTCATTCAAAATGACGGTAACATCCGTTTCAAGCAAAGAATAATCCTGTGAATTTTCTTTTCTGTCATATCAGTTGTATTCCGTTTTTCAAGGCTTCCTGCACTACCGGTGAATCCTCATGGTCACCGATGACGTCAATCTTTTGGTCGCCCAAATGCAGTTTCAAGCGTGCGGTCATGCGGATGCGTGCCAATACACCCTTCTTTTCTCCCGTGCTGCGGACTAATAAATCAATATCTCCTCCGCGCTTTTCGTCATTCAGACGAGAACCGAAGAGATATACCTGCACTGTTTCACCATAAATATCTTTGGCTATTTGGATGATGGTCTGTATTTCCTTAGATTGCAAACGCATGCCTTTATTCTCCTTTCTTACCGCAAAGTTACAAATTCCCCTCCACATTTCCTAGCGTCCGCCATCCTTATTTCATCTTCTCCACAAACCCTACCGGCATATCAACCCCAGCACATCCCAGCAAATCCAGTCTTACCACCACTTTCGCTTTTCCATCCACTTCCACCAGTTCTCCTTCCAGACCCTTTAGCGGACCTTTGACCACCCGTATCAATTCTCCCGGAGCCAATGGCTCGGTACACATCTCCACCGCCTCGTCCGAATAATCCAGCATAAATTTGAACCGTTCCATCTGTTCGTCCGGAATCACCGCCGGAGTATGTTCGCCATGCAGCACCATATACCGGCTGATGGCCGACAACGTGAGCACCTGCGAACGTTCCGCCGCATCTACATGGACAAAAATCATCATGGGGATAACCACCCGTTTTATTTTCTTTTTCCGGTAAGTCCATTGGCGGATTTCTTCTTGTACAGGCAGGAAGTTCTCTATGTTCATTGCGGTCAGCCGTTCGGCCGTCTTCTTTTCGTGGTGAAGGCGGACATACGCCACTAGCCATTTTTTCATATTCGGAGGAAGGAAAAGTAATGTTAGATGTTCTAAAAAATGAAAGAAATGATGCCTCTTGAGCACGCTACGCTGTTACCTGTGTCATTCCCAGGTAAGCTTGTCGTTAAATTCTGATGCAAATATAGACATTTTTTTTTTTACGATAACAAGCTATTTGTTCGCAAAAAATGAAAAAATTAACAAGAATGACGTATTTATTTATACTTTTGTGCTTTTTTTATATTTTAAATGATATTAACATTGTGGAAAAAATCAAGATTTATAAGAAAAATAGTGGCAGATTGAGCTTCCTTCAAGAGTTGGAAAAAAAAATCATGGCCGGATATCGCCTGTCCGGTGAAGGCTACACTGATGAGGAAATGAGAGTTCTGAAGCGCATGTGCAAAAAGTATGTTGGCTGATATAGACGAGTTTCTGCGGAAAAAAGGAGGAAAAGAAGAAGAAAGAACGGAAAGAGAAGAAAAAGAGGAAAGAAAGGAAATAAGGAGCAAAATGTGAAAAGACATTAAAAGGAAGTCTCCCGGTTATTTGTACACTTGTATTATAAATGGGTATTGTAAATCAGTGCTTTACGTTGGGTAAGTGTACAATTTTAACTTTTGATTGTATGGGTTTGCAATATACTTTTGCTTTCATGGTGGAGGGAAATGCCCTCCTTTTGATAATTTAAATTCATACATGAATGGTTTATACCGATTTATGCTCTTTCTATTTCTCGGTGTTTGATGAACATGCCGTGGATATGACATTGAAAGAGTTTGTGAAACTTCTGCGTGGCGAACGCTGGAAGGTGCAAGTAGAAGAGTATCAGCGCCTGAAGGCTTCGGGCAGGGAGACAGAGGCCAAGAAGTTAAAGAGAAAACTGGCCGCGCTGGTGATAGCCGGGCGTTGCGATGGGAGCCATGCCGAAACCAATCTGAAGCAGTGGAGCGGGGACGCCATGCTGGATGTGGATAAATGTAACGGCCGTGTGTCTGAGTTCTTGCAGGTATTGAAGGACACTCCTTGGGTGAAGGCGGCATGGCGCAGCGTTTCGTACGACGGGCTGAAACTGGTGGTGCGTGTGGAAGCGGAGAGTGTGGACGAGTATCGTATGGCATACGCATTGGTGGCATGGCACGTGGCGCAGCTTCTTGCCTTTCCCTGTGACATGAGTTGCAAGAATCCCACCCGTCCTTGCTTTGCATCGTATGATCCGGAGGCTTTTTTTCGTCCGGATACCGAAGTTTTTCCCTGGCGGCGCTTTGTGACGGAGCATCCCGACAGGGTGGGGGAGATTCTGGCGGAACTGAAAGTGAAGACCCCGGCAGGTGCGTCCGGGCCTCCCGTTGCGGCTTCGGGCATGCTGCACACATTCTTCAACGAGTTCCTGGAGCAGAATCCCTTTGTGGATGGCAAAAAGAATGAGTTTTTGTTGAAGCTGGGACGTATCGCCCGCTATAAAGGAGTGGGCGAGGAAGAGTTGGCACGGCTGAAAACGCTGGCGGTGGAAAGGCTGGCGGGTATGGGGTGTGCCGCCGGGGATATACCTCCGCGCATAGACTCCGGATACCGGTATGCCGACATGAACAAGGGGCCCGAAACACCTGCTTCCAGGGCTCACAAGGCTCAGGGCTCACCTAGGCGGTATTCTGAGCCCAATGAGGGGGGAGGAAGAGGCTGAGTTAGAGAAACTTGAGGCTGACAAGTTGCGTCGTGAAGTTCCGTGTCTTCCGGATGAACTGTTCGACCGTTTGCCCGACTTTTTGAAGCGTGGTTTGACGCACGTCCGCAACAAGCGCGAGAGGGATATTCTGTTGCTCTCCATGATTACCAACATCAGCGGTTGCCTGCCGGGGGTGAGGATGAATTATGGAGGAATGGTTTATTCCGCCGATCTCTATCTGGTGGCTTTGGCCGGTTCGGGCAGAGGAAAGGGGGTGATGCAGCTGGCGGCAATTCTGCCCGCAGCCATTCAGGAGTATTACGATGAATTGAACAGGAAGGATGAGCGTGAGTACCGGCAGAAGCTACTGAAGTGGAATCTGGAGGAACGGCTTGCCGCTCAGGAAAAGAGGGTTCCCGATTTGGACCAATGCCCGGAGATGCCGGTGGAACGCATCCTGAAGGTGGCTCCCAATATTTCGAAAAGCCAGTTGATACTGGCTTTGGAGGCGGGTGGAGCGGTCGGCTTGGTGATGAATGCCTCCGAGCTGGACATGATAAGTTCTGCCATGCACCAGGAGTATGGAAAACATGATGATGTGATGCGTGCCGCTTCCCAGCACGAGGAGGTGTCTTCTTATTTCAAGACGGATCACCGGCTTGTTGTTGTGAGTGACCCTCATCTGGCATTATGCGCTTCGGGTACTCCCGCCCAGTTGCATAAATTTATTTCTTCGCTGGAGAATGGAATGTACAGCCGTGTGGCTTTCTATGTGGGACAGGCCCCCTGGGAGTATAAGTCGGCAAACCCCGGCAAGGCCCGGCTGGATATGCGCGCTTATTTCAAAGGGATGGGCGAGGAGCTGCTGCGTATGTTTATCTTTCTCTCGGATCGCCTACCGAGGTGGTTTTCACCGAGGAACAATGGAAAGAGCATACGGAGCGTTTCAGAACGTATCTGCGTGAGGTAGTGGCGGAAGATGATGATTCTCCGGGGGCCATTGTGTTGCGCCACGGACTGATGATGTCTCGTATTGCCATGGTGCTGACTGCATTGCGTAAGTGTGAGCCGCAATGGAATACATCGGAGTGGAAGTGTTCGGATGAGGATTTCCATACGGCGATGCAGATAGTGGATGTGTTGCTGGAACACAGTTTGCTGCTTTCCACTTCCATGGATGATACTGCCGGAAGAATCAGGCCGGTAAAGGCTTTTTTCAAACTGCGTCCCGTCTTGAAAAAAATGCCGCGCGAGTTCACCTATTCGGAGCTGATGGCGGCTGCCAATGAAGCCGGGTTGCCTACAGCATCCGTGAAACGTTATTTGTTGCGTTTGGTGTATTATCAAATCGTTGAGAAAGAGGATGGTAAGTATAGAAAGACCGGCAAGTCTTGGCTCAGAAAACCGCCTAAGTGAGCCCTGAGCCTTGTGAGCCTTAAATGCAGGTGAAAAAGATCCTGTTGTTTTCAAAAAACAACAGGATCTTTCCGGTAAAACAACAGGGGATTTTAAAAAACAACAAGGTCTTTCGATGTAGACAACAGGTTCTTTGGGAAGCGTATGTCCTAAGGTTCTCCCAGATGCCTCACTATGATTGCCACTTCATGCTTCAGAAAGCTGTGGCGGAATTTGTTGTAGCCCGCTTCGTTCAATTCTTCCTGTAGCAGCATGTTTCTCCGCATCCAGCGATACAGGGTTTGCAGGGCTGCCGCGGCAGTTCGCCCCGGGCTGTATAGTTCTGCCAGTTCCGCTTTGTCATACGCTCTGATAATGAATGCTTTTTCTTCTTGGTTCATGTTCTTTTATCGTTTTGATTATAGGGTAAAGATACGCAAAATGTCCTTGTTTTCCTACTCTCTCTGTAAGTTATTCTCGACATTTCCCGACAATCTCCTACACTTCTCTACAAATGTCTACACGGGGCTTCCGGTTCATCGTATCTTTGTAGTGTAATCAAAAGTCAATCATAGCCGGCTTAGTGGTTAACGGTTGATTGCCAGTGTGTTTCTTAATTTGCAAGTTTTAATTTTTAATTTGAAAAAGTATGGGAAGAACAGTTTCTTATTCGGTGGTAAAGCGTAATAATCCGCTTGATCAGGATGCAGTGCCTAAGTTTTATGCACAAGCTCAGGCTAATGGCCATGTAGAGATTCGCGAAATGGCGGATCGTATTCAGAAAACCTGTACGGTGACGCGTGCGGATGTTATGGCTGTGCTTGTTGCCTTCGGAGGATGTGATTATGGAGGCTCTGGAAGGGGGCGAGATTGTAAGGCTTGCCGATCTGGGCACTTTCCAGATAGGTCTGAGCGGAAGAGGTGCGGAAACGGAGGATATGTATGATGTGTCGATGATTAGAAAAGCGCGTATCAATTTCCGTCCGGGTATTGCGCTAAGCGGTATTCTGGTAGCACTGAAATATACGAAAGTGGATAAATTGCCGGTGAAAACGAAAGGGGAGCAAAAGCCTGCTTAAGTAGGTGGCGGACAAGTGTTTAATTAAAAAAAACTGTAGAATGAAAGGTAAATCTGTCTGGAGCACTATTTTTTGAAGTGGTGCTTGCAGTAGCTACGGCTATTGCGGGTGTAGTAGGAATCAGCTCGTGCATAGGGGGATGAGAGTGATTAATCTGATTGTTGTCCACTGTTCCGCCACAAAGGCGGACAGGGACTTTACCGAACAGGATTTGGAGGTGTGCCACCGCAGGCGTGGAATGAACGGACCCGGATATCATTTTTATATCCGCAAGAACGGGGATATAAAAACAACCCGTCCCATAGAGAAAATCGGGGCGCATGCGCGTGGGTATAATGCGCAGAGTATCGGGATATGCTATGAGGGGGGAATCAGTGAGCGGGGCAGGCCGGAGGATACGCGGACGCTGTGGCAGAAACATTCGTTGCGTGTACTGGTCAGGACGTTGCTGGTGGATTATCCCGGTTGCAAGGTTTGCGGTCATCGGGATTTAAGTCCGGATTTGAACGGAAATGGCGAGATAGAGCCTGAGGAATGGGTGAAACAGTGTCCCTGTTTTGATGTTTCGAAAGAAAAATATAGTAAATAATATTTATATATTAAAACGTAATAAGACTAATTCTCTTCTGAATTTGTTAAAATATTAACACATTGGAAAGAGAATTAGTCTTATGTTATTATGTAATTACTTTTGAAATTACTTTTTTTATTTACATTTTCAGTACCATATCCATAGCCGTAACCGTATTTTTTTTACCGTATCCGTAATACTTGCCATACTTGCCGTATCCATAGTAATATCCGTACTTCTTTTTTCTTCATGTCCAGTCCGTTGATAAGGGTACATAGGTTGGGCAGTTTTTTCTGTTCGCTCAGTTCGTTGATTAAAGTATAATCTGCCTTGTGGGTGTAGTCTGCCCGGCACACATAGATGCTGGCGTTGGCTACGCGCGAAATCAGCAGGGTATCGGTCACCATGCCGATGGGGGCGGTATCCAGAATGATATAGTCAAAATGCTTTTTCAGTATGTCGATAGCCTGAGACAAAGATTCACGTGCCACCAGCTCGGTCGGGTTGGGAGGAATAGGCCCTCCGGGCAGAATGGACAAGTTGGCATTGATGCGTGAAACTTGTACCAGCGACATCAGGTCGGTATGTTCCGGGTTGGCGAGGAACTGGCTGATGCCTTGTTCCCTGTGTGATAAGTTGAAAGCTTTGTTCAGACTCGGCTTGCGGATGTCAAGCCCCCACAATCACGATTTTCTTTCCTAATAAAGCCAGACTGACAGCCAGATTGGAAGCGATAAAGGTTTTGCCTTCTCCTGTGGTGGTGGAGGTAACCAATATGACTTTCTCGTCGCTCCTCATCATATAAAGTACATTGGTGCGTACATTACGGAAGGTTTCGGCCATCAGGTCGTTTTGGTTTTCGTGTACTACAATGCTTTCTTCTTTTTTCCTTTATCTTCCGACAGGGGTACATCGCCCACAATGGGAAGGGAGGTGATTTTTTCCACATCGGCGCGGCCCTCTATCTTGTATTTTAAGAGTTCGATGATATAGATGACAACTACCGGCAGGGCGATTCCCAGAATCAGTGCTACCAGATAAATCATCTTTCCTTTGGGAGATACGGGGATGGCGTCTGCCAGTGCTTCGTCCACCATGCGGGCGTTGTTGGCGGTAGATGCCAGAGTGATGGCGTTTTCTTCACGCTTTTGCAGCAGCATCAGGTAAAGACCGGCTTTGATTTCCTGCTGGCGCGAGATGCTGACCAGCTGGCGTTCCTGTCCCGGAGCATTGGTGATGCGTCCGGCGTATTTGCCTGCTTGGCGTTCCAGATCCGCCTGGGTGATGGCCAAACCTCTTTGTACGCTGTTGATGGTGGTCAGCACATTGCTGCGCATGGCGCGGATGCTGGCATCCAGATTGACTACCACCGGGTTGTTTTCCTGAGAGGAACGGAGCAGGCGCTTGCGTTCCAGCAGCATCTCGTTGTAGCGGTTGATCAGCTCGGCAAGACCGGTATCTGTCAGGCCCACATTGACCGGAAGTACTTCGTAGGCATGATCCGGATTGTTGGCATAGCCGGCCAGGAATTGTACCAGCCGGAGCTGGGTGCTGTTTTCGGCACGTTTCTTTTCGTATTCCGAGTTTTCACTCAATGCCAGTTGGGCGTCGCTTTTCAAGTCGGTAAGCCCGGCATCGCGCTTGAAGGTTTCCAGTTCCTGTTCCGTGGTTCCCAGTTCGCCGTTGATGATTTTGATACGTTCATCAATAAATTCCGCGGTCTTGGTAGCCACTTCGTTTTTGTCATCGTTGGCATCCCGGTTGTAGACTTCCACCAGCTTGTTGATGAAATCCATGCCGCGCTGCGTATGCGTGCTTTGACAGAGATCTGTGCGATAGTGGTGGATTTGGAAGTAGGCTCTATGTTTAATGCTCCCCCGGTAGGCGTTTGCCACACTGCGGGGGGAAGAAACCGTAGCCATGATTTCCTGCGTGCTTTGGACGGTTGTGGAATCTTTAGGGGTAAAGCTGAACGTGCCCGACGGGGTGGTCAGCAAGGCGGGCAGCTTGTCGAACTGCTTGTTGTATTCCTCTTCTCCTATCCGGAGTTTCACATTCAGTTTGTTGCCCGGCTGCAAGGTCAGGTGAAGACGCGCGGGGGCGGGCAGTTTCTGGGCTTCTTCGGGGGTAATCCATACTTTCACAGGGGAACTTTTGTAAAGTTCGATGTCATGGAAACTGCTCTTCGTGGCATAGCTGATGTAAAGATCCAGCTCTTCCACCACTTTTTTGATAAGCGTGCGCGATTGCAGGATTTCCACTTCATTGTCAAAGTTGTTGATGGAGGAATAGAAGCCCAGGTCTTCCAGGTCGCCCATGCCGCTGCTTGCTTTGCTGTTCTTGTCATTGTCCTTGATGATGACGGATGCCGAGATGTTGTACACCGATGGAGTGTAACACAAATAGAGCCAGGCTCCCGCCATGCACAGCAGGGTACATGCCAGAAACCAGGGCCAGTGGATGGCGTATTTGAAAAGAATCGCTTTGAAATCGGTCTTTTCTTCCTTCACTTCCAGATCGAAGTCATCGTATAAGTCTTCTTTCATAGTTCTGTTTATTTGGTTATGGTTACGATCAGGCTGGCCAGTGCAACCAGAGTTCCTACTACCGAGAACCAGATGGTGGTGCTGTTGCTGATACTTGCATTCTTGGCTTTGGTCTTATTGGGGGTGACATACACCACATCGTTCTGCTGGAGATAGTAGTAAGGAGATACGATGATGTCGGCATCGTTCAGGTTCAGCGGAATCACCCGGCGGTTGCCTTGTGCGTCTTCACGGATCAGTTTTACTTTGTTGCGTTGTCCGTATACGGTCATGTCTCCCGCCATGGCGAGCGCTTCCATGATATTTACTTTTTCATTGGTGATGGTGAATGTGCCGGGTTTGGCAACTTCTCCCATCACGGAGATTTTGTAGTTTGCCATGCGTACATTCACAATGGGGTTTTCCTTGATATAGGTTTTCAGTTTTTCCTTTATCATGTTTTCCGCCTGGCTTTTGGTGAGGCCGCCGATGTGCAGTGTGCCCAAGACCGGGAAATCAATGTTCCCGTTATTGTCTACCAGATACTGTTGCAGGGATGGTTGGCTGGTAAGGCTTTTGCTGTTTGCCGTGATGGGGGTGGCTACCGTCAGGTTAAAAGGAATGGCGGCATCGGGGTCACTGGTGTTTACCGTGATGGTCAGCAAATCTTTGGGCATGATGTGTGCATCATACAGGGGTGTTTGGACATTTGCCATGTTCAGGTACTCGGAACCTTGCAGGTAGGGTACCTTTTTGTAGGCGCTGCAACTGCATAGCAGCAGGGAAGCCAGCGCGAATAGGGTAAATTTCAATCTTCTCATTTTTTGGCTCTCTGTTATTTAAAATTTTTCAGTTTTCAGGTCTTGTTTTAATAAGCTTGCTTGTCTTTGTGCAGCGCGTTTGCCACGGTTTTGTACATAATATAAAGGTCGAGCAGGAAAGACCAGTGCTCCATGTACCATATATCGGCTTTCACACGTCCTTCCATGTCTTCCAGTTCGCGGGTTTCGCCACGGAAACCGGTCACCTGCGCCCATCCCGTGATACCGGGCTTGATGAAATGGTGGACCATGTATTTATTGAGTATCTTGGAATATTCTTCCGTGTGTTTCAACATGTGGGGGGCGTGGCCCTACAATGGACATATCTCCCAGCAATACATTGATGAATTGCGGAAGTTCGTCAATATTGGTCCGGCGCATGAAATCGCCGAATTTGGTTTTCCCCGGGATCGTTGAGGGTGGCCTGTAAGGTGTCCGATTCCTTGTTTACTTTCATGGAACGGAATTTATAACACCAGAATTCCTTGTTGTTCAATCCGTTACGTTTCTGACGGAAGAATATGGGACCCGAAGAAGTGATTTTGATGGTCACTCCTACAATAAGGAATATAATGGGGAATAATGTGCATAAAAAAAGAGCAGAGAAGATTACATCGAATATGCGTTTTATCAGCCTGTTCTCTATTTTTCCCAAGGGTTCCTTGCGGATGCTGAGGATGGGTACGCTGCCTATCATTTCAAAGTGCATGCGGTGACGCAGGTAGTTGCGCACATTGGGCACGCTGTAGAAATGTATCAGGTTGTTCTCGCAATAGTTGATGACCGGCACGATCTGTTCGCTCAATGCCAAGGGCAGGCAGCAGTAAAGCTGGTTCACCTTGTGCTGTGCCAGGTAGTCAATGGCTTGCTCCGGTTTTCCCAGATAGGTACAGCTGGCGGGGAACTTGGCATTGGGGTGGTGTCGAAGTAGCCCAGTACCCGGTAGCCGGTAGTGGCATCGGAGGTCATTTCATGGTACAGCTCGGCTATATTTTCGGTGCTTCCCAAATAGAGGACCGTACGGAAATTTCCTCCATGGCTTCTGTATAGCTGTATGCAGAAACGGAAAAGCAGGCGATAGACAGTGATACAGAGGATGAGCAGAATGAAATAATAGATAAAAAAGCGTTTGGAATATATCTCAAGTTCGGATAATACCATCAGTCCGGTCGATAAAAAAGAGAAATAGAACACGTTGCGGAGTACCCGGAATACAATTTGGTCGGCACGGGCTCCCCGACGATGCAGTATGACACCTCCTGAAATAGTGCATGCAAAAAATAACATACGCTGAACAGAGTTAGAATTTGGGGTAAAGCAAGTGCCGCTACAGGCTCTTTCCCCAAACAACTCGTTCCATATTGAATTAAATGAGATGAAAAGTACATTCAGAATGACTAAATCTCCTAGAATGACTGCTAATTTAAGTACTTTGTTAAATCTCTGGACTTGTATCATAGGTAAAACTTTTTATATGTCAGATCTATATGATGTTTTTTTCAACTATGTTTCAACTATGTCGCTTTTTTCTTTTTTTGCTCTTCTGTTACTTTGTAAGTAACAGAATTTATTCGGCAAACAAAATAGACAATAAATCGATATTTTATACAAAGAAATAACCCTTCTTTTTTTTAAAATTAATAAAAATGACATTCGTAATAGATAAAAAGTAATAATAAAAAGAACATTTTTAATTATATAAAAAAAAGAAAAATATTCTAACACATTATCACGTTTTACACAGTCAACGCAATGCATTAAAATATTATATTTCAGAATATTATATCTTATCCGCTATAAAATAGTGAGATATAAATTATACAATATGTTTATTGATAAATTTTCTGTTACTTACAAAGTAACGGAATTTAAATAGCTTGATAATCAACTTTTTATCTATTCATGCCCTTTTCTTTCCATTTTTTGAAACGTATAGAATTATTGCATCATTAGCTTTTTTTTATCTCTTCATATTTGAAGTTTTTCAAATATGTTTCTGTAACTTTCACTGACGAATGTCCAAAAAGCCTCACAGATTAGTTGTTCAGAGAAATTACAATATTTGGCAAGGGGTGGCCCAGGTATGGCGCGTGGTGTATGAACTGACCTTGGTTATCACTCCACATCGTCTTGCCAGTCTGCCCAGATTATAATTCATGATCCGTAGCGCCTGCTGATACTCTATATACAGCTCTTCTCCGGTTTTGGTGCCGCTCAGGATAGGGAAAAGATAGGGAGAGTTGCAGTCGGTATTCTGATATTGTCTGATCAGTTCCATTGCTGTTGGCGGAATATCCACTATCATTTGGCCGCCCGTTTTATGCCGGCGGTAAGAAAGTGTGTTACCTTTCAAGTCACTTTTGTGAAGAAAGGCCAGATCAACAAAAGGCATCCCGCGCAGTTGGAACATCAGGTTTGCCCAAACCCTGCACCGCACCAGGTCTTCCGGTAGTCTCTTCAGAGGAACTTCGTTCAGCAGCTTGTTTATCTCCTCCACTTCCAGCGCACGCCTGACATCGTTTTCACTCCGGTATAGACGTGATTGAACAGGCGGGAGTTGCCGGTGGTTATTTTTCTGGTCCACCGCTTTGTTGTAGGCGCCGCGCAGTGTCCGCATATAGGTGGAAACGGTGTTCCAGCTCAGCTGCTTGTCGCGCAGGTGGGTCTCAAATTCTTTCAGTGTGGCCCTGTTGAGCTGGTGGAAGTAAACAATCTTGCATCCGCAGAATTCGCAGAAAGCGTTCAAAGGTACTTTGATAGACATGTTGCCGTGCCATATCGTTTTCTCGTCTTTCAGTTCTTCAATCGTTTTTGTTCAT